>OOBP01000013.1_pt1 | contig 285717 bp, 233 predicted proteins | sample 1671681 | NCBI WGS metagenome assembly OOBP01 (sample SAMN06348181, study PRJEB24527) | human gut metagenome
GCCGGCTCCTCTCGGGACTTTCACCCGTTAGAACATGCTCATGCCGAGCACACAATAAAGGCGCGCGCTGAAAGGACTTTCAGCACGCGCCTATTGAGAAAAGAAGCAAAGATGTGGGCTTACTTAAGCGGCAGTTCCTGATCCTGCATGGCATCAAAGCTGCGCTGCGCTTCGCTAGCAGCCTTAGCCTGACCCCACACGTCGCCCCAGTCGCCCGTAAGCGCTCCCTTGGCGTAGTCGGTTGCACGGTTTTCAAAGAAGTTCGTGTGCGTGACACCGAGCATGGCGTCGACCCAGGGGAGCGGGTTTTTTTTGACGCCAAAAATGGCCTTCATGCCAAGCCCAAGCAGACGACGGTCGGCAATGTAGCGGATATAGTCACGCACTTCGCCGCGTGTCAGACGCTTCATTTCCGTCACACCAAACGCCAAGTCAATGAACTTGTCTTCCAAGTCGACCATGATCTCGGCGATCGTGTAGATGCGTTTTTTAAGCTCATCGGTCCAAAGCTCAGGGCGCTCCTTGATGTACTCACGGAAGAGCTTCGTCATGCTTTCCGTATGCAGCGTCTCGTCAGCAATCGACCAGCTGATAATCTGCCCCATGCCTTTCATCGTGCCGTTACGCGTGAAGTTCAGCAACATCACAAAAGAGCTAAAGAGCTGCATGCCTTCAGTGAAGGCTGAGAAGGCGGCAATCTGCGCAGCAAGCTCCGTGTCCTTTTCGCTCACTTCGTTAAAGAAGTTGTGCTTGGCAGCCATCGCCTCGTACTGCAGGAACTCGTTATAGATCGATTCGGGCAACCCCAAGGTCTCAATCAAGTGCGAGTACGCCGCAATATGCACCGCTTCGCGGCCGGCAAACGAGGAGAGCATCATGCGCACTTCAGGATGATGAAAGCGCGGCAGATAGTTATTGACGTAAGCCCCTGAGACGTCGATATCACCCTGCGTGAAAAAGCGCAGGATCTTCGTGAGGAAGTCCTTTTCACTCTCGGTGAGCTTCGTGTTGTAGTCCTTGACATCCTCAAGCATTGGCACTTCGGTCCAAAGCCAGTGCATCTGCTCACTTTCCATAAAGGCCTCATAGGCCCACGGATAGCTAAAGGGCTTGTAATAGTTGCGAGCGCCCAATAGGCCCATTTCGTCGTTCTCTGCCATGATGTTCTTTCCCTATATGTGGTGTCTCTCATTGAATGGGGCGCAACCGTCCGTCGCCCCCTACCCTTACTGCCGCTTTAGCCTTCGCAAGCCAAGCACGTCGTGTCGTTGGCTACGCTCGTCATATCGATTTCGTCTTCGATACGCTTGCGCTCGACCTGCACGCCCACACGATCGGCCTTACGCAGTTTGTCGGAGCGGTTGTAGTAAAGGCTCTTAAGACCACGCTTCCACGCCATGAAGTGGCAAGCATGCAAGTACCCAATCGACACGTCCGGGGAGAAGAACATATTGACGCTCTGCCCCTGATCGATAAACTGCTGGCGATCCGCCGCCATTTCAATAATCCAGCGCTGGTCAATCTCAATGGCCGTCTTAAAGGTGTTGCGGATCTGCTCGGGCAAGTCCATACGGTGCTGCACGCTGCCGTCATGGGCAATGATGTCCGCCCAGAACTCATCCGTATCAAGCCCGAGGCGTGCCACTTCCGCCTTCAAGAAACGGTTCTTCATGATGTAAGCACCCGAGATCGTGTCCTGGCGGTAAATATTGGCACGGTACGGCTCAATCGAGGGGCTTGTGCCACCCATGATGAGTGAGCTCGAGGCGTTGGGCGCCACGCTCATCCAATGCGAGAAGCGACGACGAACACCGCTTTCTGCGGCATCAGGGCACGCACCACGCTTTTCGCAGAGGTGCTTATCGGCTTCTTCGCAGGCCTGGCGGATGTGACGGAAGATCGCCATATTGGTCACCTTGGCCATCACGCTCTCAAAGGGGATCCGGTTTTTCTGCAGATACGCATGGAATCCAAGGGCACCGAGCCCCACGCTACGCTCGCGCATCGCAGAGTAACGGGCACGCGAAATCTGATCCGGCGCATGATCGATAAAGTACTGCAGCACGTTATCGAGGAACTCGAGCACGTCTTCGATGAACTGCGGCACATGACGCCACTGATCGTAGTACTCGAGGTTTAGCGAAGAAAGGCAACACACCGCCGTACGTTCGTTGCTCGTCGGGAGGAAAATCTCCGTACAGAGGTTCGAGCCATGAATCTTGAGCCCCTTATCTTTGAGCCAAGAGGGCAACGCGCGGTTGGCCGTATCCGTAAAGACCAAGAACGGCTCACCAGTGTGCATGCGCATTTCGAGAATGCGCTGCCAGAGGTCGCGCGCGCTCACCACATCAACCACCTCGCCCGTGCTCGGATGCTTGAGCTCCCAGCTGTCGTCAGCATCGGCATCACGCATCGAGGCTTCAATCTTCTGCATAAACGCGTCGCTAATGTTGACGCCGTGATGCAGGTTGAGCGCCTTCATGTTCTGGTCGCCCGTGGGCTTACGCATCTCGATAAAGGGGATGATGTCCGGATGGTCAATCGAGAGGAACGCAGCGTAGGAGCCACGACGGGTCGAGCCCTGACGATAAGCCAAGCAAGCCGCATCGTAGACCTTCAAGTGCGGCATCACGCCGACGCTCTTTTCGTCGGCGGAACGAATCTCAACGTGAATACCAACACCACCGCCCAACATCGAGAGCCAGTTCACTTCAGAGAGCGTATTCACGAGCCCCTCGGCGCTGTCCTCCATGTAAGAGAGGAAGCACGAAACGGGCAAGCCCTTTTTGGTACGGCCAAACGCCAAAATCGGCGTGGCAAACGAGAGCCAATGCTGGCTCGCGTAGTCATAAATACGTTGCGCGTGCTCGGGATTTGAGGCAAAGGCTTCAGCAACAAACTTGAGACGCTCTTGAGGGCTTTTTTCATCCGCTCTCATGTAGCTCTCGCGCAGACGCATCATGCCGAGTTCATCAAACAACTTATCGCGACTCAAATCCATTTGCACAGACATTCTGGTGGGTTCCTAGTGATTTTTTCAGCAACAGCAAGCCCCTACAACGCTTCAGCATGTAGGGGCAGAAGACGGGGCAAAACACAACAGCTTGTGTTTGGGTTGCTCAATACTACCCGTTTGTGGCCAATTTCGCAAAGTCCAAACGGAAAGTAATTCGACCTAATCCTGCTGTGGCTATTCAGTCAAATTGAGGGGAAATCCCGCCAATTCTAGCATTACGAACCATGGCGGCCGCTCACTCTACCTCTTTTGGTGAGGCTCGGTAAAAGCACCTATACCTTAGCGATTTTGTCGGATACGTGCTACACTCTTCGCACCTTAGTAATTTGTGGGCAACGTCGCACGCGCGCGTTGTGTGGCTCTTAGAGTCACGACATAAGACAACGGGCGTGCAATGACCGTGCTACGTTGCCACAGCAGACATATTTGGAGTTCATGATGACAATTAAAGTTGTGACTGACGCGACGCTTGAAGCTGATGTGCTCAAGAGCGAAAAGCCCTTCATTTTGGCCGTGGGTGCTACGTGGTGTGCGGACTGTCGCCGTGCAGCGCCCTTCTTTCAGAAGTTTGCCGGCGAGTACGCTGATCGTGCTAACTTTGGGGCTGCCGATAGCGAAAAGAATCCGGCGATTGTCGAGCGCTTCCGTGTCGTCAACATCCCGACGATGGTTGTGGTGAAGGCTGGTGCCGAGGTGGCTCGCATTGTCGAGGTGCAGACCCCGGCTGAGCTCAAAGACTTTATCGAGCGCAATCTCTAAAAAGCACGGCGGCGTCTGAACGCCCCGCTCACTCACTTGCACATCAGCCCCGCGTAGCGCTTTGTCTACTGGGGCTGATGCCCTTTGTCTTCCCCCACAATTTCTCTCTGCAACCCATTTCATCATGCTTATTGACGTTGCGCTCAACAAGGCCTATGCCCTCATGACGGGCGGCCCCACCATTCTTGTTTCTACTCACAGTGCTGATGGCCGCGATGATGTGATGGCCTGTGCGTGGAATACGCTCTTTAATATGGATCCAACACAAGTGATCGTGGTCTTTGACCTCGCTCATGACAGCACAAAAAACATTCTCGCCACCGGTGAGTTTGGGATTTCTATCCCAGGTAACGAACTCAAGAGCGGCCTGCTTCAGGCGGGCGGCGTACATCTGCGTGAAATCAGCATCGACAAATTCGAGCACGCAGAGCTCGGTAAACTCGCTGCGCAGAAAATCGGCGCGCCACTCGTTGAAGGTGCGCTCGGCTACCTAGAATGCCGCCTTATGGACCATGATCTTTTTGCTCACACCGGTATTGCGCTCGCCGAGGTCATCGCGGCTCGTGTCGAAGCCGATTACTGGGATGGCAATAGCTTAGTCTGTGACGATCGCCCGCAGAAGACGCTACACAGTGCGGGCTCTACGACGTTCTTCCCGCGCGGGCATGTGCAGCCCTGGGGACGCCGCCGCAGTTAATGTTGCGCTCGTCTCGCACAACGACGAAACCATACGCCTTCAGAGAGCGCGCCGCACTGAAGGCGTTTTTCTTGGGGCGCTCTGCGACAGCAGAAGTAAGCGCAGTTGCCCATTGGAGACAGGGGGCTGGGCACGGGCGAGCAGGACTAAAGTTAGGGCTGACGCGCCCCTACGGGCGCTTCTACGAGGCAAAAACACAATGAAAAAAATTTGGTTGCGCATGGCCGCCCTCACCCTACTCGGCACGATCACCTCGCTTGCCGCAGCAAGCTCGCTCTATACCGATCGCTACGGAAACACCACCGGAGAAATCAATGGCGAGGCCGTCTCCTTGTATCGAGATGCCTGGGCAACACCACGGGCACGATTGGTGATCGAGCAGTCTCGCTATACGAAGACCGTTACGGCAACACAACGGGTAGCATTGGCGATGAACCCGTGAACCTCTGGCGTGACGCCTATGGCAATACGAGCGGCACCATCGAGAGTCGCGCCTATTCGTCATACGAAGACCGCTATGGCAACACAACGGGCACACTCGGTGATCAGCCTTTCAGCTCATACAAAGATCGCTACGGCAACACCACGATCTTTCCTTGATGGTGCCGCCATCACTTAATTTTGCGCCCCCTCCACTCGTTCGCGCTGCTTTGCGCTCTGCGCACCATAGGCCAGCACGAGCACGACCGCGAAAATGAGCGCGGCACCCAACTCTTCGGCCCAATTAAAGCTCATCCCGAGCACCGCTACCGAGAGAAGCACCGCAGAGAGCGGCTCAAAGGCGGCCAAAATCGAACTTATCGAGGCGGGCACATACTCGAGGCTTTTGAGGTAGAAAACAAAGGCCATGGCGGTGCCTACCACCACGAGGTAAATGGCCCCAGCGATGGAGAGCGGTGTAAAGGTTCCTGAGAGCGCTGTTAGCGGATGGAAAAAAAGACTGAGCGCCCCAGAGAGAAGCATTCCAAATCCGACCACCGCAAGCACGCCAATGCGTGCGATCGCCCGTGCAGGCTCAAGCGTACAGAAGGCACCGAGCGCCGCACTCGTCAACCCCCACAAAATCCCAGAGATAGAGAGCTCCACACGGCTGAGATCGCCTTTGGTGACGATCAACACCACGCCAGCGCAAGCGAGCACAAAAGCTAGAAGTTCCGCACGGCCGATCGGCTTGATGCGGCGTAGTGCCAACCAACTCAGTACAAAAAGCGGGGCGAGCGTGACCATCAACGCGGCAGTGGCCGCATTGGCGTCGCGAATAGCAAGGAAAAATGTGTACTGTACCAGCAGCACGCCTATCCCGTAGAGCAGCGTAATCAAAAAGACCTTGGGTTCACTCAACAAGGTGCGCAGCGCCGTGCGATCGCTGATGAGTACCCATGCACTCATCAGCACGCCCGCGCCAAAAACTCGAAGAGAGCCAAGATCCTCCGCGCTAAAGCCATAGTCAACCAGCATCACCTGCCCGATGACGCTCATAGAGCCCCAACAAAAGCCAGCGGCAATTGCAAGCGAAAAACCTTTTATGAGGCGGGAGAGGTGCGGTGACATGGAAACCTCAAGCAAATGAGACAGAAGCTCAAACTATAGCGCGGCCCACGGGTTCTCCGCATTGGAGATAATGCTCAGGGAGGAAGGGCGTGCGGCACCGCGATGCCCGCCAATAAAGTGGCCCGCAGGAGAACTTTCCACGCGGGCCCAAAATGAAGCGCCTTTATCAGCCGCAGACTGACCGACTGCAGCTCAAGGAGAAAATGCAAGCCTAAAAGCGAACATCACTCGCAACGAATGGGAGGTGAAAATCGTCCACGAGGAGCTCAAGCCCTTAAGCTTGCAGAGGTATCATAACACTTGTACCCCTATAGGACATCAGGGTATTCCCTATGTCAGCGGGAAATTTTTTGACCTTGCTCAGTGAATGCTCTGCCCAAGCGGCGGGCGTTTTTGTGCGAGCGCGAGCGCAATCGGGCCCTAAGCGCGATAGCGCACTAGAGCCACCACACGAGTTGCCACGCGGTAATGGCGGCTTCGATTTCCGCGAGCGACTTGACAACTGTGACTAGCGCCCGACCCGCCGCATCCTTGGGTGGCGCAGCGAGCAACTCAGCAATCTCCAGAGACGGTGTTTGCCCCAGCGCTTCATGCCAAATAAGCACGGGACGCTCGAGTCGCAGTGCCTCATGGATGAGCTTCACCGTAAAGCCCCCATCGCGCACATGCATCACCAAGACGGCCGTTGCCAGCGCTGCGGTAATGCGCTGACGAAAATCCAACCGCTCAAGTCGCTCGGACTCATCCATTGCAAGCCCGCGCAACTGCGGCGCTAAACTCACCAAAAGCCCGCCCTTTTCGTAGAGTGCTCGCCCTAATTCGTGTCGCCCTGCGGGCCAAGGGGCGCCAAGTGGCGCTGCCACAATCGCACAAGAACGCACCGTGCAGGTATCGGCTTGGCACTGTGCAGCTAACGAGCCATGGTGCGCCGCCATGTCCACCGCCGAGACCATCCCCGAGAGTACCGCGACGCCATGCTGGGCAAGCGTTTTACAGAGCGACTCGGTGACGCCCTGACAGTGCTCTGAGGCGCCGCGTGAGCCCGCCACAACCAGTCGTACTTGGCGCGACAAAACCGAGAGGTCTCCCTCAAAAATGAGCACATCGGGCGCTTCCTCGAGTTGATAGAGCTCTTCAGGGTAGCCAGGACGCTCTGCCGCAACCCACTGCACCTCACTCGGAAGCGATGAGGCAAGAAGGCGCTCCACAGCCGAACGACTTGCTTGGGGAAAGTAGCTTGCCTCCTGCGCCAGCAGTCGATCGTAGTCGGGACGAGTTGAAAAAGAAGCATCCATATCGGTAAACCTAAAGCGCTCACTTCTTGCGGAAAGACTTTTGAAAAAAGCAAACATCGCGGTAAGCGAGCCTATGGGCGGCCCATCGCAGAAAGCATCTTAATCAATCACCACCCAAACGTAAATTAGCATTATCCACGACGGGTTTTCCCGATTAGGGTTTTGCCTAAGTCAGTCAAACGGCAGGCTCTAAGTGGCAGACTAGAGCGCCCCAAAAGACCTCGATACTCGCTCCTCAAAAAGTCATTACCACCAATCGGTTAATTATTCGTATCGCAACAAATATTTAGCTAGCAATTTGTTTGAATACGAGCAATAGAAATCTTTTCATAAAATATTGTTGACGAAATATCAACATTCTCGTATCGTTGAGCTCGACCACATTCGATAATCGATCCCATCGAGTATTGAAAATAAACCCTCTCACTCCGACACCTCCGTTTATGAAAATTTCGAAACGACAAAACGGCCGTGCGGGAGCGTCATACCCTGCTCATCGACCTCGCGCTCTCACCGTTGCTATCACTGCGGCGCTCTCTGCGCTCACAAGCCTTTGCGCCTACGCGCTACCGAGTAATCCTGTCACGCCCATTGCGCTAACCAATAACGCCGAGTGGCTCACACGCTCTGCGGATCAAATCCCATCAACACTTTCAGAAGACCTACGCCAACTCCTTGAGAGCGGCTCGCTGCGCGCGACCGATGCGCTCAGCGATCAAGCTGATGCGGACTACTGGCTCATTTCTGATGGCGCGCACACACTTAGTTTGCCAGCCTCTCCAAAGCGCTCCCTCATCGTGGCGGTGCATAGCCTTGCAGCGCCGACCGACGTGACACTCACCGCTCAAGACCAAAACATTAACGAGTTACGAGTCAGCTCCTCAAGCCCAAGCGCCGCGCTCACCCTTTCGGGCTCGCTTAACGCACGCCTTACGACGGTAGGCGGCACGCTAGAGGGCGCGCAAAATGCAACGCTCAGAGCAGCGAGGCTTGAACTCACCAACGCGGGGCGTGTAGAAGGACTCACCCTTGATGCTGGGCTTTTACACGTTGGCGCGGGTGCCGTAGCGACGCTCACGGGTCGAGCGGATCACACACATATTGAAGGCAGTGCGGCACTCAGCAATTGGCAAACGAGCTCGCTCACACTGTTGGGCAACAACGAGCAGCGCGCAACGCTCAGTCTCGCAGCAGAGAACGCCATTGGCGAGCTCTATGCCAAGCAGAGTGCACTCAAGCTCGATGGGCTGATGCAACTCGCGCCGCTTCAGTATCAGCGCTTGTACTACTCCTATCAGCAGCTTGAACCCGAATTCCAACTCGAACAAGGTAACTGGTACCTAGAAAATAGTTCCTTTACCGCTGATGGTCGCAGCGCGACGCAACTCGAACTTAACCACCTCACACTCTCTGCGAGCTCCCTAACGCTTGACAGTTCACAAACAGAAAACGCTGAGCGCATCGACTATCGCATTCACATGCTCGATGTGGACGCAGAGAGCCAACTTACCATAGCGGGTAGCGAAGCAAACAGCTCAGAGCTCTCGGTCAGCGGAAATCTTAACCTCGCGCCGGGTGCGCAACTTGTTATCGGCGCGGCGGGCAAACTCAGCGCGCGGCATCTTCAGCTCACTCAGTCGGCTCAACTCACGCTCGCGGGCACGCTCGAAGCGGAACGCCTTATTTTGAACGCGCAAAACAGCCTCAGTGCTGAGCGCCTCACCCTCACCGGGTCAAACAGCACGCTAGAAGGCAACATGCGCTTGAATCACTTTGAACTCAAGGCACAAGCGCCAAGCTCAGGCATCAGCCGCGCGGACTGGGTCTATTCATCGGGTCCCACGCGCTATTACGAAAACTCTAATGCCTTGCACTACCTCAGCCTTGGCGAAAACAGTACGCTCACCGCAGAGGCGACACACTTTGAAAATGGCTTTGTACTCAATGCCAATAGCAGCGCCTTGCAGGGTCAAGTGCAGAGGCTAGGCGCATTAACGCTCGCTGGGCTTGAGCCAACGCAAGAAAACCGCGCGGCCTCTCGCTCGGGCGCGATGACGCTCGCAAACGGCACCTTCGCTGCAGAGAGCCTAAGCGCAAGCGGCGCAAACACCCTACCACTAATACTCTCGAACGCCTCGCTCGAGGTTGCGGGCGAGGCGCGGCTCTATGCGGACACCAACACTGAGCGCGGCTACCATAGCGCGCACACCATTGCGCTTGTTGGTAACAATAGCCGCTTCAGTGCGCCCTCCCTCACCCTTATCGATGGCACAAGCTTTAGCCTCAGTGCTGCAAGTATGTTTGATCCCGAGGGGCTGCTCTTCTCCGCTCCCTTCACGGGAACATTGAACGTGGGAGTCTTTGATGCGCGGCTCAATAGCCGAAACCTCTGGCGCAATGCCACTGCTCAAATTGGCAATGTTAATCTCGGCTGGGGCGCACACTTGACGGTCCTCGACATGCCGCAGAGCGCAACCTACACGCTCAGCAACCGTAGTAGCCTTGTCTTAGCCGACGCGCAGAATCTCACCGCCATCAAGCGCCTTGACGGGATGGTCACGGGCACTTGGGATAAGCTCGTAGAGCGCACCCCCGATCAACACTATGCGCTCAGGGGACTGAGCCGCGAAGCGTTTGGCAGCTATCAGTCCGCGCTTTACCTCAAAAGCGACGCGAATACACCCGAGCTCTCGGAGTACGCGGCGTTCTTGGCTGACACAAAAAGCCTCTACCCGACGCTTGAAACCATCCTCTCTGTCAACGCCAGCGAGCGGTTAACCGTCAGTAGTCTCGATCATGCGGGCTTCAACGCCGCACGCCCTATGCTAAGCCTCGTTGGGAAGCTCTATAAAGAGGAGAGCGACACAGAGGCGACGCTCACCGTCACACAGACCAGCACGGCTGCTCACCCCAATGAGCTGAAAGGCGCGCTTTGGGGGTTCGAGTCGACCGACTACTCGACCATCCGCGCCAGTAGCCGCTGGCACTTTCTTGGGCTCAGTGGTAGCGATCGTGCGCCACTCATGGGCGACAATGCGCTGATTGAAAGCCGTGGGCTTACGCTTGGTCTACAAGGCGAGCAGCGTAGCGGCACGCTTGAGCGCGTCAGTGTTAGTGGAGCGCTGGCAGTGCTCGGTGGCGAGTTTGTGATTGGCGACCTAACGAAACTCACGGGCGAGCTATCGCTTGCGCCCGAGAGTCAACTCGCTGTCACGATGGAAAACACCGAGCGCTATACCCCCACAACGGTTGTGCTGGGAAGCCGATCAGCGCTGACGCTCAGTAACCAAACGGAATCTGAGATCACGTTCGCTGGGCAAGCGATCTACGTACTTCCCAATGCAAGTTTCAACGCGCAAGGCGCCCCCCTCAAACTACAAATGAGCACCATGAGTGTTTTTTCTGGCGCAACGCTCACACTCGAAGGCGGCACCTTACTAAATCGAGACACTGGCGCCATCAACAGCGCGACCGCTGGCCTCTTCAATCAGGGGCACGTGCGTGCCAAGTCACTTGGCTACATCCATTTCTTACGACAAAACGGGCTCGATGCCTCGGTTGAGGTCGATAACGCCAAAGTCGATCGACTCGACCTTTATGCTGGGCACGTCAGCGTCGCCGATCATCTCGAGCTCGGCTGGGACGCGGTGAGAACCAATGAGTTGGGCGCTCAGCAACACTTCATTGAAGATGGGGCCACGCTTAACGTGGGGCGTATGACGCTTTTGGGAAGAACGCTCTACAACGCGGGCGACGTGAACTTTACAGGCACTGGTGAGCTTGTGCTCGACATGGGAGGGCTGCTCAACGAGCGCCACGTGCGCGGCGTCACACGCATCTCTTCCAATACGCGCTTCAGCGGTGGCGCGCTCATCAACCACGGGCTCATCAGTATGGCGGCAGCGGGTGGTGTCATCGACTTTTCAAGCTCCTTTGTCAAGGTAATTCAAGCTGGTAGCATCGAGAACCTCGCTCACTATAAACACCAGTTTGGCAATCTCGACATTGCAGCTGGCCACGCGCTACAGGCTTCTGAAGCGATCACGCTTGGTTGCTACTTAAACCTCAACAACGCGGGACTCATGAGTGCGCCAAAGCTCATCGTGACGTTTGCCAACGAGAGCGAGCTCAGCACTCGTCCGCTTACCTTGGCTAAGGGACGCTTTCACTTTGACGAAGTCGCCCTGCGCCTGCGTACGGATCCGAGCGTCGAGCGCGCGGGGCTCATCAAGGTCAGCGACAAAGCCATCGTCAATATCGAACGCGCGGGGCTCGACGCGCACACTAGCTACGCGCTTGGCACGGGCACCGTCACGAGCTTTGGCCTTGGCGGCAATGCCTTTGTCGATCCGATCGATGAGCGCGGCGGGCACACGGTCCTCGTACTTGGCGCACCGCTCCAAGTCGCCGCTGGCAACACCTTGCACGTGGGCGATGTCGGCGTTGAGAACGCCAACGATTTGGCCTTTGGTGCAGATTCCGTCCTCTACGTTGATGCGCGAAACTTGATCGATGGTACGGCGGCGATTTCTGCGCTCGTAACCGAAGAAAGCTCCCGTCGACCCACGGTCTCCGTAGCGCCTGGCGCACGTTTGGTGCTAAGCGCACTGCCGCGCGATCACGGCCGCATTGTGCTTTTAGAAGGATTTGATTACAGTGCGGACACGCTTGAAGCTGATGAATGGCTGGGCGGTATGGCAGGCAACGACGCCATTGGCATTCAGAACCCAACACACGATACGAGCGCCTCGTCATCGCGTCGACGCGTCCGCGCGCTCGCGCGTACGACCCCCGATATCACGGTGGACAATGGCTCAAACCTACGCTACCTCGTCGCACCTTTTGTCGAAGAAGCCACTGGCTCGTATGTGCTCGATGTGAGCCTGGCGCCTGGAACCGTAGAAGATACTTATCCTAATGTCGTGATTCCAACCATCCTGCGCGATACGCTCGAAGATGGCGGCACAGAAGTGGATAACGACTATTTCGACACGGTCATCCACAACCCCGATCTCAGCACGCGCGACAAAGAGAACAATATCAACTCCGTGGCACAGCTCCATACGTTGCTGGGACTACGTGCCGAAATGCTAACGTGGGGCACGCGCGCCGCAGAGCGCGCCGAAGCGCGTCTAGGAAGCCTGCGCCTACCCACGCATGCCGAAGCGCTTTGGGTCACGCTCGAGGGCGGGCTCTATCGCCAAGGACGCATTCCGGTGGCGGGCCACATGAATGGGGGCTATCGAGAAAACTCCGCGGGGATCACGTTGGGCGCGGACAGAATGATTCGTGACAAATTCCTTGCGGGCGCAGCCGTCAGTGTCTTGAGCGGCAACACAAAGAGCGTGGGAGATGGGCTTGCCGCGAGCGGCAAAGTCCGCAGTCACGCGCTACAACTCTATGGCGCAGCAACGCTTTCTGAGCGCTTGCGGCTACTTGCTGACGCGGGCCTTTATGAAGGACGCGGAGAGCTTGACATGCCGATACTGTTGCGCGGCATGCATAGTGCAACGGCCGACGTAAAAATGCGTGGCTACTGGGCAAGTGCTCGCGCTGAGATGGACTTTGATTGGGGCGCGTGGCAAATCACGCCGCACATCGGTGCGCGATTTGTGAAGATTTCCGATGCGGATTTCACCACAAAAATCAATCACCGCAACGCGTTCCAGAACCACGAGCACGCCACACGCACGTGGCAAGTGCCTTTCGGGGTGCGTATCGCCAAAGACATTGAGCACGCCTCAGGCTGGAAGCTCACGCCAGCCGCAGACCTGACGATCACCACACAGTTTGGTGACCGCGCCACGATCACCACCGTGCGTGGCGCATCCACGGGCACAATCGACGATGTGCCTTCGAACTTTGCTGCGCGCTACCTCCACGAGGCGAGCTTCTCGCTTGCCGCGCAAAAGAACGCCTGGCATCTCGAAGGCGCTTATCGCTACAGTGGCGGCGACCAAGGGCGAAATGACCATCGGTTAGAGCTCAACGCACGCTACCTCTGGTAGCGGCTCAACAGGAAAAAAGCGGACCGCCCAAGAGCGAATCCGCTTTTTTCTCTGGCGCTTGCCAAAAGAGCAAAGCGCCCCGAGCTGGCAGAGCGCACTGGGCTTAAGGCCCAGCGCACGCCGTCATGATTACTTGTCAGCCTTTTCAGCAGCCTGCGTCTTCTTGACATAGATGTAGGCCTGCTGACCAGCGATACGGCCAAACGTCACGATGTCAGCCTGAGCGTTACCACCCAAGCGGTTGCCGCCGTGCACGCCGCCCGTGACTTCACCCGCAGCGAAGAGACCCGGGATGACCTTGCCTTCGGTGCTGTAAACCTGGGTGAGCGGGTCAATCTTGATACCGCCCATGGTGTGGTGAACAGCCGGGGTCACGAGGATCGCGTAGAACGGGCCCTTGTCGAGGTCACGCGCCATATCGGCACGGCCGAAGGCATCCTTCTTAGCAGCGCGGCCAGCCTTGTAGGCAGACATCGTAGCCTTGAGTTCAGCAGCGGGCACACCCATCTTGGCAGCCACGTCGTCGAGCGTTTCACCGCTCACGCAGTAGGGCTTGTTGATGTAGCCATCGGTGGCCTTGAGCGACTTCTGCATATCGCTATCGAAGAAGAGGTAAGCAACACCGTCCTTCTGCTTGAGGATGGCGGCAGAGACCGCATCACGCGTTTCAAGTTCGTTGAAGAAGCGCTTGCCTTCCTTATTGATGAGCACAGCACCGTTACCACGAACAGCTTCGGTGATCATTTCGCCCACATTGGGAACCACGGTCGGGTGCGTCTGAATTTCCGTCATGTCGATGAGGGCAGCGCCAGCCTTTTCAGCGAGCACAAGGCCTTCACCCATGGCGCCCGGATGGTTCGTCGTAGCAAAGCCCTTCAAACGGGGCACATACTTGGAAACCATTTCGTTGTTGGCGCCGAAACCACCCGCGGCATCAACCACAGCCGTGGAGTGAATCGTGTATTCGCCGTCCTTCTTGGACTTAACCTTGATGCCGGTGATACGGCCAGACTTGTCCTTGAGGAGTTCAAGCGCGGTGGTGTTGACGCGAACGTCGATACCACGAGCCTTGGCAGCGGTCGTGAGCGTACGGATCACTTCAGGACCAACGAGCGCGCCACCGGTGGGGCGGTGCGTACGGGGCTGGGAAGCGCCGGCCATGAGGCCAACGTCACGGAAGTCACCGCCCAAAGCGAGGAGCCATTCCACGGAGCTAGCAGCCTTCGTCACGAGCGTGCGAACGAGGTCAGGATTGTTCTTCCAGTGACCACCCTTCATCGTATCGAAGAAGGCGATTTCCGGTGTATCGAACGTGCCCTTGGCAGCCTGCAGAGCGGTGCCAGCAGCGTTCAGACCACCCGCGGCACGAATCGTGTTACCGCCAGGGAAGGCCATCTTTTCAACAACAATAACCTTGGCGCCGAGGTTCGTGGCTTCCACAGCAGCCGACAGACCAGCACCACCGGCACCGATCACAGCGATGTCGGCCGTGACGTCTTCAGCAGCCATCACAGAACCAAAAGCGGCGGACAGGGCCGCGGCGACGAGGATTTTTTTCATACTTGAGTCTCCGAGAGTTGAAAAAAACATGCAGATGGGCTTCCAATGCCCTCCCCCTCCCACTCGGGAGAGCGACCGTTCAGCCGTTTTGCTGATCGGTACTTGCCTGCAGTGCCCTTATTCTATAACCAAATGGAGGTAAGGGTTTACCATAGATTGTAAAGGTTGCGGATTCTGTTTGATATAAATCGGATCGACTCACAGAAAGTTTGCGAAAAGAATCCAAGAGCAGGCAGAGGCGTGCCGCAACACCGTCTAAAGGTATTGATTTCCTTAGAAAGTTCCAGCTAATTAAATTCAGTACTCTGTCAAATTTCATTGACAGAAATGATGCTTGCGCGTGCGGTACGACGGAAAAATTTGCGCTCGCTGAGCGCCTTGCCTGAGCCCTGCCTGTTAACGGAGTAATCTTTAAGAGGTATAAGCGATAGCGTAAGCTTCACCGAGCACGGCACTCAAAGTGGCGGGCGTTACTTGGGTAAATTGTCTTTTGTCTCGCGCTCTAGGCCTGAACTCTCTGAGGCAGGTTGTCTGCTCGCTATAATCGGCTCATGAAGCTGAGGTTTTCGTGGGTCGCATGAGCGCGTCTCGCGCGTTTGTGCAAGTCGAGGAGTGTTGGTGTGAAGAGAGGGGCAAAAGTGATCATGAGCGCAGCTTGGGCGCATCGAGCGCAGCGATCTCGTGCGGACCATTGCGTGCGCGCAGGCGCTCTAGGGCGCGTGCTTTTCGCAGCGTCCTTGGCGCTTAGTGCCGCGCTTTTTCCGAGCTCCGCGAGTAGCCTCACCCTTAATGCCCCACATCCGCTTGCCGACTACGCAAGCAACACCCTCTTTTCCGCCTTCTCCTCACGCTCACCCAAAACACTCGACCCACAGCGTAGCTACGTCTCCGATGAGGCAACGTATGTGCTCGCGATCTATGAGCCGCTCTACCAATATCACTATCTCGCGCGCCCCTACCGTGTCGTACCCCGTACGGCCGTAGCGGTCGTGACGCCAACCTATATTGGTCAGCACGGGGAAGAGCTTCCCGCGGACGCGCCGCCCGAGCAAATTGTGGAGTCGCGCTATGACATTCACATTAAGCCTGGGATTCGTTTCGCGCCGCACCCAGCGTTTGTGATGAATAAGGATGGCAGCGGTCGCTACTGGCACCTTAGTGCCGAAGAGGCGCGCGACAAGCGCCGTCCGCAGGACTTTGCCGAGCAGGCAACGCGAGAGCTCACCGCAGAGGACTATGTCTATGGGGCAAAGCGACTCGCTAACCCGCGCTTGGTCTCACCCATTCTGAGTCTCTTATCCGAACATATTGTGGGGCTTGGGGACTACGCGGGGGCGCTCGCCAAACTTGAGGCCGATGACCGACGCCAGGGGCGCGCAGCCCCCTACTTCGATCTTGATCGCGTCCCCTTTGACGGGGTCGTCGCTCTAGATCGCTACACCGTGCGCTATCGCGTCCGCGGTAAGTACCCGCAGTTTAATTATTGGCTCACGATGAACTTCTTGGCTCCTGTGCCCATCGAAGCCGATCGGTTTTACTCGCAGCCCGCACTTGCTGCGAACAATTTCACGCTCAATACGTGGCCCGTGGGAACGGGCGCCTTCATGATGGAGGCCTTTGAAGAAAACCGACGACACGTGATGGTGAAAAATCCGCTTTTCCGCGGGGAAACCTATCCGTGCGACGGGGAAGCCACGGATGCAGCCGCGGGCTTTCTTGCGCCCTGCGGCACCCCTCTGCCGCGCGTCTCACGTGTCGTTTTTGATATTGAAAAAGAGGCGGTGCCGCTACAGAGCAAATTCTTGCAGGGCTACTATGACAGTCCCCTCATTGACCGTGTCGATATGGGAGGCGGCTTTGCCGTTGCCATGGGCGACAGCCCCGAAAAGGCTGCGCTCTACCGAGAAAAGGGGCTACAGTTGCCGCGCTCGGTCGAACCGAGCATTCAATACCTCGGCTTTAACTGGCAGGACCCCGTCCTTGGGGGCGTGGGGGATGCCGCCTCGCAGAAGCGTGCGCGCCTTCTGCGCCAAGCCATCAGCATTGCCGTGGATTGGGAAGAATTTGTCGCGATCTTTCAAAAAGACTTAGGCGTGGTCGCGCATGGCATCGTGCCGCCCGGGCTCTTTGGCTGGCGAGCTGATGGCCCCGAAGCCTTTAACCCCGTGGTGTTCGAGCGTGCAAAAGACGGGCAGCCCGTGCGCCGCTCGCTTGAGCAAGCCCGTGAACTCATGCGCCGCGCAGGCTACCCCAACGGCATCGATGAAACCACGGGCAAGCCCTTGGTGCTCAATTTCGACTATCAGAGCGCCTCACAAGGCAGTAAAAGCCTGCTCGAGTGGTTTCAGCGGCAATTTGCCAAGCTCGGCATTCAGCTTGAAATCCGCGCAACCGACTTTAACCGCTTCCAAGATAAGCTCTCGCGCGGCGGCGTGCAGATCTTTCTTGCGGGTTGGAACGCAGACTACCCCGATGCGGAAAACTTCCTCTTTCTCTTTTACGGTCCGCAGGGACGCGTTGCGCATGGCGGCAGCAACGAAACCAACTACCAAAACAGTGCTTTTGATGCCACTTTTGCAAAGATGCAGTACCTTGAGGATGGGCCAGAAAAGCAGGCGCTCGTGGACAAAATGACTGAGATTCTGCAAGAAGACGCGCCCGCACTCTTTGGGTTTTACCCAAGCGACGTCGCTGCCTACCACGCGTGGGTCACTGAGGCGAAACCCTCAAGCCTTGTGCGCAATAGCCTGCAGTACTTTGGACTCAAGCCAGAGGTGCGGCTCGCTCGCATTAGTGAGTGGAATCAACCCGTACTCTGGCCGCTGGCAATCATTCTCGCCACCATCGCGGCACTCATCGTGGGTGCACGACACACGCTACGCAAGCGCGAAGAGAAAACGCTCAAGCGCCCCACCCATTCCCCTTTTGACTGAAGAGGCCCATCCGCATGTTTCGATATCTTCTGCGCCGGCTCTTCTACGGCATTCTGATTCTTTTGGGGGTGAACCTACTCACCTTCATACTCTTTTTTGCCGTCAACACCCCTGACGACATGGCGCGCCTCAATATTGGCGGCAAGCGTGTCACGGCGGAAGCGATCACCGCTTGGAAAGCCGCGCATGGCTATAACTTGCCGCTCTTTTATAACAGCGAGCGAGAGGGGCTCGAGAAGGTAACGGAGACGATTTTCGCGACGCGCTCGCTGCCGTTACTCACCTTTGACTTTGGCCGCAGCGACTCGGGCCGCTCCATTAACTACGAAATCAAAACCCGCATGGTCCCTTCGCTCATGCTAGCCGTGCCCACGTTTTTGCTGGGAGCCCTCGTCATGGTGAGCTGGTCGCTTATTGTGGTGCTCTACCGTCGAACGCGCTTGGAGGGTGCAGCGATTGGGCTCTCGGTCGTACTCATGAGTATCTCGGGGCTCTTTTACATCATCGCGGGGCAGTGGCTCTTTAGCAAAGTCATGCGACTCGTGCCGATTTCGGGCTGGGAGAGTGGCATAGCGAGCACGAGTTTTCTGCTGCTTCCGATTGCTATCGGCGTCTTTTCTCGGCTCGGTAGCGACACGCTCCTTTATCGTGCGCTTTTTCTCGAGGAGATTAACCGAGACTACGTTCGCACGGCACGCGCCAAGGGGCTCTCTGAAGTGCGCATTCTCTTTGGGCACGTGCTCAGGAACGCGAGTCTTCCCATTATCACGAGTACCGTTGCCGTGCTGCCCATGCTCTTTATGGGAAGCCTCATCATGGAGAGCTTCTTTGGAATTCCGGGCTTGGGGAGCTACACCATTGACGCGCTCAATGCGCAGGACTTCTCGGTAGTACGCGCCATGGTGTTTTTAGGCACCCTCGCCTACATCGTGGGGCTACTTCTGACAGACCTCGTCTACGCGATCGCGGATCCTCGCATTCGCCTAACACGCTAAGAAAACGGGAGAGTGCTACTGTGACTTGGATCGTACTGCCAACCGATTGCGTGATGGGAATCCTGATTCTCGGCCTCATGCTCTATGCGCTTTGGGTGCGTCGTGATGCACGGCGCCGCACCCAATGGGCTCGAGTGTTTTCGCGCCCCACGGTGGCTGCTGCAGGCTCGGTGCTCCTTTTTCTCACGGGCATTGCCGCCGTAGACTCGGTGCACTTTCGCACCCTGCTTTCCACGGATCCCAACGACGAGCCCATCTACTCCACGGTGACGCGCTCCGCGCTCGAGTACTTGATTACCGAGAAGCTCGATGCCGCGCACCCTGAACGTAGCTACAGCACACCCTTTGCGCTGCGCGAATTTGATAAGAGCACCGCACTCATCAATGGGGAGCGTGTTCGAGACTTTCAACCGCTGAAAGCGCCAATTGCGCACCCTGCGAGTACTGAGCAGCTCGCGCAACGCGCGGCACTCGCTGCACTCTGTGGCGCAATCGTTGGGGCGCTACTGGGAGCGGCTCCGCTGCTCTCGCGCATACTGACTCGCGCGCTTGCAGGGCGGCTACGCGCACAGGGTCGTGATGCGTCACGCGCAAGCGACGCCCTTGACGCAGCGAGTTCACCCAACGCGCCTCAGGCCACGCGTGCAGCGTGTTACGAAGAGGGCGTGAGCCCCGCGCTGCTTGCCGCAACGATCACACTCGCACTGCTTTTTGCGCTAGCGTTTGCGCTTCTTTGCGTCTGGCCCTCTCGGCACCCTTTTGGAACCGACGCCGTGGGCAGTGACGTGCTTCTCTCTGCGCTACAGTCCATTCGTACTGCGCTCGTGATCGGCACCTTGGCCACGCTCTCAACTCTCCCATTTGCGATTACCCTTGGCATTGCCGCTGGGTACTTTCGTGGGTGGATCGACGATGTCATTCAGTACCTCTACACCACGCTCTCCTCCATTCCTGGTGTGTTGCTCATCGCTGCGAGCGTGCTGATGCTGCAGGGCTTTATGGATGCGCACCCAGATCTTTGGGCGACGGGGCTTGAGCGAGCGGATGTGCGGCTCTTTTCGCTTGCACTCATTATTGGTCTCACAGGTTGGGCATCGCTCGCGCGACTACTGCGCGCAGAATCTATGAAGCTCTCCGCACTCGACTATGTTCGCGCCGCTAAGGCGCTGGGCGTATCCAATACGCTCATCATGTGGCGGCACATTCTTCCAAACGTTTTTCACATGGTGCTGATCGTAGCAGTGCTCGACTTCTCTGGGATCGTGCTCTACGAGGCGGTACTCTCCTATGTGGGCGTGGGTGTCGATCCGAGCATGAATTCCTTTGGAACCATGATTAATGCCGCACGTAGTGAAATGAGTCGCACACCAATGGTTTGGTGGAACCTCGCGGCAGCCTTTCTTTTTATGCTCGCGCTCGTGCTCTGCGCCAATGTGCTTGCGGCCGCCGTGCGTGATGCGTTTGACCCACGCGCCAGAGTGCAACGCCCTGTGCGGCGGCCTCGTGAGCAGAGCGTGACGACCGAATGTGCCAGCGCAGCCGCTGCGCAACGTAAAGCCCCACTAGAAGGAGCGCACCATGACTGATCTCACCCCTAGCCGTGCGCACAGCGCGCTAGCACCCGACGGGGATGTGCTGCTCACTTGTGAGCACCTGCGACTGATGCTCCCAAGTGTTGATGGGGAGCTCGAAGCACTCACCGACGTCACTTTTACCGTGCGCCGCGCGCAGACCTATGCGCTTGTGGGCGAATCGGGCTGTGGCAAAAGCCTCACCGCCTCGACCATCATGCGGCTTTTGCCTGAAGAGGCGGAGCTCATCTCTGGGAGCATTCGCTTTGAGGGGTGCGAGCTCACCACGCTTGCCGAGCGCGAGATGCGCGCGTTGCGTGGCTCACGCATTGCGATGATTTTCCAAGAGCCAGGTACAGCGCTTAACCCTGTGATGACTGTGGGCGCGCAAATTGCCGAGGCCATCAGCGAAGCCGCACTACAAAAAGCGGGGCGCTCTCGCAACGAAGACGTGCTCTATTGGCTTGAGCGCGTTGGACTCCCTGAGCCTGCGCTCACCGCTCAGAAGTACCCTCACGAGCTCTCTGGCGGACAAAAGCAACGCATTCTGATTGCGATGGCGCTTGCGGTGCGCCCCGCGCTCATCATTGCCGATGAGCCCACCACGGCGCTCGATGTGACGCTGCAGCGCCAAGTGCTGGAGCTTCTGAAAGACTGTCAGCGCGACTATGGACTCTCGATTCTGCTCATCACGCACGATCTCGGGGTGGTACGCGAATGCGCAGATTCGCTTTCGCTCCTTTATGCGGGCGTCACGCTCGAGAGCGCTACCGTTGAAGAATTTTTCGCCCGTCCCCTGCACCCCTATGCTCGCGCGCTCTTTGGTGCGCTCCCTGGGAAAAGTCGTCACGCGCCCCTGCGCCCCATTGAGGGCGCAGTTCCAAGCCTCATCGATGTGCCGCAGGGGTGTCGTTTCGCGCCACGCTGCCCGCTTGCCTGTGAGCGCTGCCGTGCGGCGCTCCCTGAGCTTGTGGCGGTGCCTGAGGCGCTTATCGCGTCAGCGAGCGCGGCGCGCGCTGAGCCCCATTCCCCTCACCTCTTACGCTGCCCAGTGCTTCTCAATGAGCCAAGTGCGCTTGCGGAAGTGACCCCTCACGTTGAGGCGCTCTTTCCCGATAAGAGCGAAGGCGAGCCGCTCCTAGAGATCCGAGGACTTCACGTCACCTACGGTGCGCGTTTTTGGCGCGGCTCTGAGAAGCGCGTCGTTGAGGATGTCTCGCTCACGGTGCGCCGCGGTGAGACGCTTGCGCTCGTCGGAGAGTCAGGCTCAGGTAAAACCACCACCGCCCTTGCCATGCTGGGGCTTCTCGGGCGCGGCGCACGCGTCACGGGCGAAGTGCGCCTTGCGGGTGAGCCGCTAAACTTTAACCGAGCTGCGAGCCTCAAAGACTTGCGACAGCGCATACAGATTGTCTTTCAAGACCCCTTTGCCTCTCTTGACCCACGTATGCGCATTCGCGATACGCTCTTGGAAGGGATGCGCTCGCTCAGAGCCAACTGGAGCGAGCGTGACCGTGAAGCGCGGCTACTTTGGCTCATGGATGCCGTGGGGCTTGAGCGTAGTGCGCTCGAGCGACTGCCGCATGCATTCTCAGGCGGTCAGCGTCAGCGTATTGCCATTGCGCGTGCGCTAGCTCCTGACCCTGAAATTCTCGTGCTCGACGAGCCCACGAGCGCGCTTGACGTGTCTGTACAAGCACAGATTCTCAATCTGCTACGACGACTGCAGATCGAAGCCTCCCTCACCTACCTCTTTATCACGCACAACTTTGCCGTCGTGAGCTATATGGCCGATCAGATTGCCGTCATGCAAGCGGGCCGCGTGGTGGAGATGGGTGCGGCCGAGGCCGTGCTCAATGCCCCCGCGCACCCATACACCCGTGCGCTCATCGCTGCGGTGCCCGAGCCTGCCATCAATCCCATCATTTAGTTGCAGGGCGGCCCTTACGCAAAATACCGCCCAAATGCCCGAGAAAATCCTCTATGATGGGAAGACTGATGAGTTGAAGGGGCGCTTGCAGCGCCCAGCGCCAAACTCAGAAAAAGACTCAAGGAGGAACAGATTCATGAAGATTTTTGTCCCGGTCGACGGCTCAGAGCACAGTCTGCGCGCGCTCGAGTATCTCAGAATTCAATCCAAGCTCCCTTGGAAGAATCCCGAGGTCGAGGTGTTCTTTGCGATCGAGCCAGTGCCAGGTCGCATCTATGCGCACGAAACGGCCGAAGAGCTCGCCGCGTACTACGAAAAAGAAGCGCAACGCGTCTTTAAGCGAGTGAAGTCCTTCCTCGAAGGCTCTACGCTGCGCCCACACTATAGCTATGGGATTGGGGAGACGGTCGAAGCGATTGATAAAGCCATCAAAGACTACGATCCCGACCTAGTGGTCGTGGGCTCACACGGGCGCGGTGCCCTGCGCAGCTTCCTCTTTGGTAGCGTCTCTAACAGCATCCTTGCCACCACCAATCGCCCAATGCTCGTCATCCGTGACGTCATCCCTCCTGATCACGACGCCATCAAAGTGGGGCTTGCGGTTGACGGTTCCTCCTATAGCCTTGAGGCGGCAAAGTTCATCATCCACAATCGCGAGCTTTTTGGCCCGAACGCGGAGTTTATCCTTGCCAATGTCGTCCCCGACTTTAAGTCGATTACGATGCCCTCGCGCGCGGGCGTACCGCTCTCGGTCATGAGCGAGAGCGAAGTGCTCGCCTATCAGGATGAACAGTTTAAGAAGGCTGTGCAACCCGCGCAGGCACTCTTTAACGAAGCGGGCATCGCGGTGAGCACCAAGCGGCTTTCGGGTGAACCAGGACTCAAAATGGCGGAGCTTGCCGACAGTGAAGCGCTCGACATTCTCGTGCTCGGCTCGCACGGGTACGATAACTTCGAAGCGGCCGTGCTCGGTAGCGTAGCAACCCGCATCGCTAGCGTAGCCAAAGCGCCGCTACTTATCATCCGCTCCGAAGCGCACCAGTAAAAACAAAGCCCCGATCGGGGACCTTGTTCGAATATGTATGAGCGGCGCTAACACTAGCGCCGCTTCGCTTTTCTTGGGTATTTGCTATTGCGTTCGCCCTCTGCTCCCCTAGGGGAGCGCCTCACGCAATCTCTCTGCGAGCCCGCCCGTGCGCGTAAGCGCGTTGCGAATCGAGGCGCGCAAGACGCGCTCCGTGCCAAAGAGATGCACAACGCACTTAGTGCGCGTCACCGCGGTATAGAGAAGCTCTCGAGAGGCAAGACCTGCGACGCCGGGGTTCGGCAAAAAGACCCCCACTTCTTCAAAGTCAGAACCCTGAGACTGGTGAATCGTCATCGCAAAGGCCGTTTCATGTCGCGGGAGCATCACGGGGCGCACCGTGCGTACGCCATCCATAAAGTCCGCTACCCACTGCTCGTTGGGGGCGCCACTTGCGTCGCGCGCAGGGATGATCACAGCCACGTCACCGTTGAAGACGCCGAGGCGATCGTGGTTTTGCCGCACGATCAAAAGACGCCCAGGAAATTCATCGCTTCCCATCAAGTCCGCAGCACCCGTTGCATCCAACCCGCCACTCTCCGTGGACTGCGCTTCACCGTAGCCCACCTCGCTGAGACGTGCTTTGAGCGCTACCGTCATATAGTCGTTAATCGCGCTCACACTGTGCGCGCCATCGCGCTGTGCAGCAAGTGCTCGAATGCGCCCGACTTCCCGCACAAAGGGAGTGTAGGCCGCTTCATAGCTCGCTGCGTCTTTGGCAAGCAGGAGCGGTTTGAGCGCGCCCCAGTAGCACGCAAGCATCCCGTCGAGCCACGCAAGCTCCGCGCTCGAGAGTCCCGTAAAGCGAAAGCGCTTTGCTTCGTCACTACTGCCCATCTGCTCGAGCGTCTGTGGCAGCGCGTGCCAATACGCACGATACCCGTACGCATCCTCCGCCCCATGCTCGGCCGCTCCAAGGAGCGCTAAGAGTTGCTGCGCGTTACGCTCGGGCTCGCCCTCAGCCAAGTTAATGAGCCGCGCGATCTGGTCAATCAAACCGCCCTCACGGAAGCGGTGCGAGCGCGTTAACATCGCAACATGCTCTGAGAGTGCGCCATCCGCAGCAGAAATATCCGCAAAGACGCTCCCCGGACCCACCGCAGCCAACTGGTGCTTGTCACCCAAAATAATGACGCGCGTCTCTGAACCGAGCGCTGTCAGGATGCGTGCCGCCAAATGAATATCCATCATGCTTGCTTCGTCAATGACGAGTACGTCACAGTCAAGTGGATCATCAGCACTCGGACGGTTGTTGGAGGGCAAGGGGGTGGCAAGCCACTTGTGTAGTGTGCGCTCCTCAATGAGAACCCGATCGGGGTTACGAAGATTTTCAAGCGACGCCGCGATGGGGCTCTCTTTTGCTAGTAGCGCATCCATCGATTCTCGTAAGCGCCCTGCGGCTTTACCCGTAGGAGCAGCCAAATAAAAGCGTAGTGGCGTATCGCGCGCGGGGAGCATGCGCTCGAGCAAACTTAAAATCACACCAACCGTGCGGGTTTTCCCCGTCCCCGGTCCCCCACTGATAATTGAGAGGGGGCTCTCTAGCGCACGCCGCACTGCATTTGCCTGTCCGCTGTCACAATTGGCCTCGGCAATAAGCGCCTCTGCGGCCTGCAGCTGCGCTGCGCTGAGCGGCGTCTTTGCGCGAGCCAAACGCGCGAGCGCATTGGCAAGACGAACTTCCTCGTCAAAGTAGCGCACCAAATAAAGACGCGTCTGTTGCGTAATCGGCTCACCCTCCTCGCGGTCGAGCACAAAGGGAGCGAGCACTTCGAGCGTACTTCCCGAGCGCCCCGTGCCTGCGTGCTCAGCACGTAGTGCGCGGTAGCGCGTTTTACGCATCAAAAGCCCTAGCGCTTCTAGCGCCGCTAAGTGCTTGGTGCACGCCTCGAGCTCAAGCGCTGGATTTGCCGCAGCAAGCGCCGCAACTGTTGTACAGACACTGCCCTCATGGGTTGCGGCTTCAAGCGCGCTCGCTAGCAGGTCAAGCGACGCCATTTCAAAGGGGGAAAGCGTCACCCCCCGCTTGCGCACCGTCATCGATGCAATCAGACGCCCAAGCCGTGACTGCCAGCGTGAAGCGGGCGGCATTTGCTCGTGCGAAGCGTCGCTTGCCGTAAAGAGAGCTTCTGCGGGTTGCTCGATGCGTTGCGCTTCAAAAAGCGCTTCTCGCGCAGTGACCGTCGAGCCCATCGCAGGCACATCGTCCTTAGGCGTGTCAGATGTAAGCGCGACGGACGCTTCCCCATCAAAGACTTCCTCCAGAAGCTCCTCGCTCCAATCAGGCATTGCGCTTGCCTGCGCTGAAAAGGCATCTTCCCAATAGCCCTCATCAAAGGGCGAATCAGCCAAGTCCGCTGCGCCGCGAGCCGCTGACTCGGTCGGCGCTAGTGCAGTGGCCGCCTTGGGCGTTTTTGTGCTCTGTTCGTGCGCGCTCTCAGCAGCCTGAGCGGCGCGCTCGGCAGCGTCTTCTGCCTCGGCGAGCGCGAAAAGTCCGCCAAGCGGAGCCGCAGCATCGAGCGTCTCAAGCGTTTTCTTTTTTGTCTTTTTCGCTGCCATTACAGAGTGCTCCTTTTCTCAAGGGCCGTGAGTGCGTCGTGCAACGAGCGGGTCCCTGCAAGATAGTCATCCAAAATACCCAGCATGGGCGGGAAATCTAGGTCGCGATCAATGCCCGCAGCGAGCCCCTCGGGCGTGCGGTTCTCTTCAGAGACCCCACGCAAAAACACGTATAGTGAGCCGCCGATAAGCCCATCGTGAAAGCGCGCGCCAAGCCGCGCCTTGAGATGGCGTCGCAGCGCCACAGCATAGATGAGGTACTGCAGGCGATAGTGGTGTTTGGCCATTTCCGCATCGATCGCCTGCGCGGTGAAGTCCGAGCGCTTTTCTGCGCCGCACACGTTACTCTTCCAGTCGAGAATCCAATAGCGCCCGTTACTGAAAAACGCAAGGTCAATAAAGCCCTGTAAATAACCCGCGAGCTCCCCGTCGGCCAAGCTCGGCACCGCGTAGCGATCTCCCATGGCCGCTAGCACCGCACGAAGCCCCTCGGCATTGACCCCTTGCGCGGTCTTCATGAGAAAGTAGAGCTCGGCGTGTTTTTGTTCGGGGGCCAAATCTCGCAGGCGAAACCCTGGGAGGAGCTCCGCCAAGAGCACATTACCCAAGATGCTCGCCGCGGCGTCAATCGCGCGTGCGCGATCTTCCGCGCTCAACATAAGCGCTGCATCAATTGCCTCGGTTGCAAGCGCGCGACGTGCCGCAAGCGCTTCGGGCGTTTGCGCGCCGAGTTGCGTAAAATCCGCCACCTCAAACATGCTGTGTAGGCATTCGCCGGGGGCGGCGCCGCGCGGAAATGCCCGGATTTCATCTTGAGGCTCAGCGCCGCAGCGCTCACCCCTCTCACTCGTTTCACTCAGCGTGTAGCGAGGGAAGCTCCCTGGCTCAAGTGTCTCGCGGCTTAGCCCCGTAAAGCTCTGTGTGCGCCAAGCCGCTTTGATTGGCGCGCCTCGCGAAGGAGCAAGCCCAAGGGGCGTAGCCGCTACAACATCTGGCTGCACGACAAGCCCCGTGGGCACCGTGTCGGGATCTAGATCAAGTATGGCCTCCCGAGGCACACGCCCTCTAAACGCTGATAACGCATCCAGCACGGTGCTGCTCGAGGCGGTCACGCCATGGCCAACGAGCATCTGAGAGAAAACGTTAAACGCCGTAGCGCTCCAGTTTTTTCCGCTCTTCACCGTTCCAAATCGCCAAGGAATGACCAGCTGGCACTTTGCACGGGTAAAGGCGACGTAGAGCAGGCGTGCGACCTCTTGATTGGCCTCTAAAAGCACCTCGGGCCCAAATTCACTCAAGGTCTTACTGGGGTACGTCACCTCGAGGCATCGCTCATTGGTGCCAGGCGTTGTCGAGCGAACCGCGAGATAATGCTTTCTCTGCCCGCGCTTCTGTTCGCCCACCCAACTTCCGGCATCGTCGACGAGCACAATCGGGTACTCTAGTCCCTTGGCCTTATGCGCTGTGATGAGCTGTAGTAGCCCCTCATTGGCGCTCATACGCACCGTGCGAGCTTCATCTTTTTTTTGCATCATCGCTTCAAAACGCTCGATAAGCCCTGCGGGATTGCGCCAACGCCGCCCCGTCTCATGCAAAATCTCCACCAAGTGCGCGTAGTTCGTGAGCGCCTCGGCACCATTAATTTCAGAGAGTAGCCGCGCCTCGGTGTTGAACGTTGAAAAAAGCTTTTCAAACGCTACCGCAATACCCGAATGCTGCCAAAGACGCCGCGCTTCGATGAGCGTCGCACGAATGTCGCTTTTCGCTTTTTCCGTGAGTGCATTAATACGCGCCATGTCAAAGCCCAATACGCGAGTGAGTAGCGCACGCTTGAGCGCTGCTTCGTCGCCCGGGTTATTGACTGCCCAGAGCACAGCACGGATTTCGTGCGCCTCGCTCGTGCCGCACACGTCGCGGTCCGAAGAAACCTGTGTGCGCACACCGGCTTTGCTAAACGCTTTGGCAAACGCTTCAAGCGAGCTATTTGACCTAGAGAGAATCGCAAAGTCCCCCGCCCGCACGCGTCGTAGGGGCTTTGTGCAGAGACTTTCTGGCACGGGCGTGGGCGGAGCTTCCGCGTCGTGCTCTTCACACGCAATCCAAAGGCGCCCGGCTTGCCCCTCGTTGATCATCGATACGACGAGGTTCACCAGCGCCTCACGCCCAGGCTCAGCATTGATCAAGTACTTACCCCAATTGGTGTAAAAGACAAGTACGGGCGCAGGGCACCAAACCCCCTCTTTGAGCGTCAGCAGGGGCGGCGCACTGCTTTTTGCGGCGACCGGGCTGTAGCCAAGTGCTGGGTTCAAAAACGGGTCGGGCGTCGCGCCCGTGGCGCTCGCGCTAAAGAGCGCATTGAGTGCCTCAACGAGCGCAGGCGTTGAGCGAAAGTTGCTCGAGAGCGACGCAATACTATCGGGGTGAAGACGAGCTCTGAGCGCGAGATACACCAAGAGGTCTGCTCCGCGGAAGCTGTAAATGGCTTGTTTTGGGTCTCCCACGAAAAAAAGCGACTCAATGGCGAGGCGTTTGGCGGGCTCACCCTCGCGCGCAGCGCCCAAATCACAGGGCGTTACCGCTTCTCGAGCCTCGGGGAGCGCCTTAAAGAAAAGTCGCTCGACAATATCGAGCTGTACCCCATCGGTGTCTTGGAACTCATCGATCAGCGCGGCGCGATAATCTTCACGCACCGCACGCGCAAAGCGCTCGGCAAGACTTACCCCGTCAGCGAGTGGCGTGGTATCGCGGAGCGCGCGCCACGTTTTCGCAATCATATCCGCATAGGTGTAGACCCCTTGCTCAGCCTTGAGACGCTCAAGCGCCTTGGGGGCCTCTTCGATAAAGCGCTCTAGCGCTGCGCGCATCGCTGAACTCGTATCGGCGCAGAGATACCGCGCAGCGATAGGCGCGGGATTTTCCACGAGCGACTGCAAGAGCTTCGCAAACTCCTCGCGATCCAAGGGTTTCTCATCGATGAAAAAGCGCGAACCATCACCGCCCTGTTGCACCTCGAGCGTGATTTCCTTCATGAGAAAATCATCTACCACCTGCGCAAGAAGCGCTTTCTCATCGGTACTTAGCTCCCCAGTGACCATCGCCCCCGCAGAAAACGCACGGTTTTCGAAAATTTTCTGGCAAAAACTATGAATCGTAAGAATGCTCGTGCGATCAAGCACCGCTAGTGCGCCGTTAAGGCGCGCGGCAATCACTTCATCCGTTAGACCCTCTGTACGCCAAAGCGCGAGCTGATCAACGAGAAGCGCGTCCCCGCTAGGAGAGCGCCCACGCTGCAGCTCGTCAAGCACTTCAAGCACAGCGCGCAGATGTTCCTCAATGCGTCGCGCGAGCTCCGCGGTGGCCGCCTTGGTGAAGGTCATCACAAGGATTTTGTCAAGCGCAATATCTCGCTCAACAATGAGTCTCAGCACCAGATGCTTAATCGAATAGGTTTTCCCCGTGCCTGCAGACGCTTCCACGAGCGTAATACGATCGAGCGGCGCGGTCTTAATATCAAATATCGCGGTCATGGCTGCGCTCCTTGGGTAACGTTTGCGCTGGTAGCACTTGCATCGAGCATGTCACAGTATGCTTTCCACTTCGCAACAAAAGCATCCTCATCTTTAAAGCCCGCAATGCCGTCGAGCGCCTTCGCACGTTCATCCGTGCCTTGACTGCTTGCGCGCCCAAAAAGGAGCGCAAGCGTAGCGGTGCGCGTGCTCGCTTCTGGAAGTGCCGCTGGAGCTCGACAACTCGCTAAAAAGGCAGCAACAATACGTTCAAGTGCCCAACGGGCAACGTTGGCCGATAGCGCAGAGAGCACGAGTGGCTCGGTACTGCCGCGCGCAAATTCCATCAGCGCGCTCGGCATCTCGAGTGCATTGAGGCAAAGCCAATCAAGCACATCGCGCTGCGAAAGGTGTTTTGCAGCGTTGAGCTTAAGAAGCACGGCTCTGCGCTCACCACTGGCGCCGAGCTCCTCGTAGCGTTGCCGCACGGGAGAAGTGATCACAACGCTAGGTTCGCCCGTTGCGCTTGGCATGAGCGGCACAGAAAGGTCGATATCAGCCATCGGGGTGAGTGTGGCTCGCATGCCCTCGTAGGCACGCACTAGGCTCACCGCTTCGTTCATCGAAGCACGCACAAGCCACTCGCGGGCGCTTTTCGCGCCGCCCGTGGGGTCGGCAGCTTGCCGTAGCCGAATCGAGTCGAGCGACTCGCCCTTACCCAGGCTTTGACTCACCTCATTGGCCAGTGTCCACGCGCCCAACCCATCGAGTTTAGGCCAGACCGAATCACGGTCCTCTTCGGGGTCAGAGAGGATACGCACGCCCTGCTCTTGCGCAAGCCACTTCTCGGGGGCTTTCGCAAAACGCGCAAGCACGGCCGCTGGCAGCAGAAGCCGTCCTGGATCGCCCGCAAGCCACCCTGCCGGTAGCTCAGCGCGCGGCGGAAGTGCCGCGTTGAAATACGGTGCCGCGGCGCTCGGCACCTGGGCGGCGCTCGCAGCACGTGCGCGCTCTACCGCAGCGAGCGTACGCTCATCGTGCGAGTGCCAGAGCGAGCCGTCACTGCTGAAATTCTCTTCGCTATAGCGCGCCAAGGGGAGCATTTCCGTTAAAAACGCCGCTTCCGCTTCTCGCTTTCTGTGGTCCTTAACGAGCCCAAGCAACCAGTCACGCAACTCCTGTACCACAACACTTGGCTGCATCACAAGCGCGTCACTTTTCTTTGCACTTGTCGTGTAGGTAATAATGAGTCGATCACGCGCCGCCAAAAGCCAGTCGAGGAACAAATTGCGCTTATCGCGCCGCGCATCTCGATCCCCACGACGCGGCGCGACCGCCGTCAAGTCGAACTCCTCGCGACGACTCACCCCAGGGAAGCCGCAATCGACATCCAACCCAACAATAAAGACCACCCGGTGCGGCAAACCACGAAGCGCTTCCATCGAGCTCACGGTAACATCGGGGCCAGCAGAGGCAGCGCCTGCCGCGGTTTCAAACTTCGCCGCAAGCGCCTGCATAAAGAGCGCAAACTCAAGCTCAATCCCATCTTGACGCTCTGCTTCAGTCTTGGCAGCAAGACGCAACTCGGCCATGAGCTCTGTGAGCGAGCGCTTCACCCCTGTGAGCATCTCGGGCGAATCAAAAAACGCGTTGACCGCACGCATGAGCCACCGCCCCCAATACCCTGCACTTGCTTTCTCTGACGTTGCGGCACGGAAGTCCTCAAGGGTCGTTGCAATCTCGGCGAGCGTCTCTAAGAGCGGGAGCCGATCGGCGGTGACCGTAAACCCATCGAGCTCGTTGCCGCGCTTGGGAAGCACATCCCCAAAGGGCAGGCCCTCATCGTCTGGATAGACGTAGCCCAAGGTAAGGCGCTCGACGGCGCGCATGAGCGTCATTTCCGTATCGTAGGAGAAAAGCGCTGCGTCGCACCCCTGCAAATGTGCATCCGAAATTCCTTCTCGGTACCCCGCAGCTCTCAACCAGCTGCCAAGCACCAACAGGTCGTCGCTCGTCAGTCCAAAGCGTTTCGCCACGGGCGGCAGTGAGAGCCAACTCTCAAGCGCGTCGCGCGGAGCGCGCCCCGTAATCAGCGTCGCAAGCCCTGAGATCGCTTGTGCAAGCTCTTCACTGGCAATCGGCGCAAGCCCCGACATACGCCAAGCAAAGCGCTGCGCTTTGGGCAAACTCTTAAAGGCCTTATCCACGAGTGGCGCTGCAAGTGAAACATCTGGCGTCAGCACCAAAATGTCCGAAGGCTTTAAGGTAGGATCTTTTGCAAAAAGCGTCACAATCGCTTCTGCCACGGCCTCCCACTGGCGAATGGCCGTGGGAGCATTCCAGAGCCGCAGAGAATCATCACTGGCAAGCCCGAGCGTGCCGTCCTCGAGCAAGACGTCTTCAGCGCGGTTGTTGAGCAGGCTATCCTGAATGCGGCTCAGTAGCGAGTCACCACGCCGCTCAATAAAGCAGCTCTGCCGCGCTACCGACATATCCATATCAAGCCGTAGATCTTGTGCCACGGCATTAAAGCGCGCAATATCCCACTTAAGCTCATGCTCGGGGGGCGGAGCAAACTCTGGGTCGTTGCGTTCATCAAGGAGCGCAACGCCCTCGCCCTCTTGCGTAAACTGCCAAAGTCGATCGATATTGGCACGCATGCTACCGGCATCTGCAAAAAGAAGCGGATGGATATTGCGCGCCTCAGCTTCAGCGCGCTTATCAGCACCGAGCTGGATCATACTTGTGCTATCAAACCAAAACTCGTCCGAGGGATTCAGAATGTAGAACCAAATATCACGCCCAGATAGCGCAAGCGCCTTAAGAATCGGCAACATCAAGGGCGGAATCACAAAAGGCATAAAGACGTGCAACACGTTTGGGAGCAACACGCGGCGTCCCGCTTCGAGCGCGAGCAACGTCGTATTTTTTCCGCCTTCTGCAACAGGAACCGTCGCTAATTTCTGCAGATTGTCAACGAAGTTTTCCAAAAAGCGCTGTCCCTGCCAGAGCGGATTCGCAGCAAGCACCTCCCAGAGATGCACCTGCCAGAGATAGTCCGGGGAGGCGGCCAGTTGGCGCTGCTCGCGCTGCCAGCGCCCTTCGTCCCCAAGCACGCCTTTACCCGTACCGAGCCAGCGAAACACCCAGTCTGCGCGATAACTTGTATAGACCGTAAAAAGCGCGGCAACACGGCGAGAAAAAAGGCAGATCTCCAGATCGTTTTTGCCACTCAAAAACGTTTTTAGGCGTTCGTGCCCCGTGCGCTCTCGAAAACTCGAGGAGCCCGTTTCTCGCAACACACGCCAAATCATCCATTCCGCTTCGTTACCCACCACATTGGCAAGCGGCGCTTTAGCAAAAAAGCCCATCCACGCGGAAGGCGTCATAAACTCCCAACCTGCACAAACGCCTTGACGCTCTGCGATTTCTCGAGTGAGGTCACTATCGACGGCGTGGCTTGGAACGAGTACCGGTGTGCTTTCAAAGACGTCCGCTTCGGCATGCTCTCGGTCAAGAACGCCGAGGTTATGCAAAAGCGCGACTTTGAGCACTTCATAGGTGTTGCTGTAGAGGGTATGTATCATGGGCTCTTCTGTGCGCTCTAACCGCCGTCCAAGCTAAACGCTCAGGGGCGCGGTGGGAGCGCGTCTTTTGAGAATGGTCGATCGTCTCGGTTTTGGGCGTCTAAGCACATCTGCTCTCAGCTGCGAGCAACAGCGTGGAGGCTCGAAAACGGCAAGGCGTGATGAAATCTTACCACAGTGCGCCAATTTCGGATAATTTTTTGATCTCAATAGACGGCAAAAAAGGCGCATAGTTGAGGCGGCTCGCGCATGGCGCCAGCCCGTAACCCATGCGCCTTGCATTGGTGGCGTCTACCCATTCACTACTTCGACTTTAGCGTGAAGCGCTCCCCGAGCAATGCGCCGCCGAGTACCAGCACCGTCCCCACCACGGTCATCGTCGTCATCGGCTCACCGAGCAAAAAGACAGAAAAGAGCACGGCCAAAATCGGGTCAAGGTAACTCAGCAGTGCCACGGTTTGAGCGGGCAGACGCTGCATAGAGCCAAAGTAGAGAAAGCAGGCGAGCCCCGTGTGCACAAACCCAAGCATGAGCGTGAGGCCCACTGTTGTGGGCGTAAAGAGTGCGATATCAGGCAGCGGGCGGCTGAGTACGTAAGGCACCAAAACGGCCGCCGCAAAAAAGAGCTGCACCCCCGTCTGTTCAATCGGATCCATGGGACGCATGCGCTTATTGAGTAACACGAGCGTGGCATAGAAAACCGCCGCCCCAAGCCCAAAGAGCACGCCCTCGATGGTGACACCAGCCACAGCACCACGCTGAAATAGGCCTGAAACGCAAGCAATGCCGAGGAATGCGCAGAGAATTCCCACCGCTTTACGCGCGTTAATGGACTCTCCCAAGCATAAGGGAGATGCGAGCATCACCAAAATGGGCGCCATGTAGTAGCAGATGGTGGCAACCGCCACCGTCGTTGTGCTAAACGCTTCAAAGAGCAGAAGCCAGTTGATGCCCACCGCCACGCCCGAGGCGGCAAGAAGCCACGCGTTGGCACGAATACCCGCCCAGTCGGGACGACGCCGCAGTAGCAGTAATGCCCCGAGCATACAGAGCGCGCCAATGACGCTACGCACAGCCACGAGAAATGCGGAGTCTAGTGGCACATGATGACGCACAAGCCCCAACGTGGGCCATATCACCATGGCGCTTAGGAGCATCAGTTTTGCGGATAAAGTACTTTTAGGCGAAGCGCTCATGGATTAACCTCAATCATCGTCGCGATCCTAGCTAATCTAGCAAGTCACTAGGCGCGCCGCTATGAGGTGATTCACTTAGAGGCCAGAGCGCGTGGGCGCGGTCTTGGGCATAAGGCGCAGAAAAAAATCCCAGTCAAAGACGCCCGCAGGCTGTTTGACCGGGATCGAAGAGGCAGTCAGCTTGCGCGAGCGCAGCACTAGTAAATTTCCGAGTGGAACCCCACGTCGCTTCCTCTGAGACGCTCCCAGGCACTCTTGAGCGCACGGGTCATCTTGGGGTTAGCGCAGACACTCATCGTCACGTGTTCGGGCGTAATGATGTCTTCGCCCGCAAGGTGCGCTTTCTGGACGCCACTCTCCCAGAGGCTAAACGTAATCCCCAAGCGATCGGCCATCTCACGCACAAGCTCGACCCCGCCCTCTTCTTTCATCGTGTGCACGCTCCAGACAAGTGTAATCTTGGGGAGCGTGCCCCCAGTGTTAACATGCGCCTGCGCAAGCTCCATCCAGGCGATGAAGGGAGCAATGCCCACGCCACCCGCCACCCAGAGCTGCGGGCTCTCTGGCGTATCCCAGCTCGGCAAGAACGTCCCCCAGGGCCCCTCGACCTCAATGCCATCGCCGAGCTTTTTCTCTAGAATCGACTGCGTCCAGCGGCCGACATTCTTAATCCAGAAGAAGAGCTCATTGCGTTGCCGATTCACCCCCGCAACCGTAAAGGGATGCGGATCCTCCACATCGCCCTTAAAGGAGAGGTAGGCAAATTGACCGGCGGTTACGCGAGCGGCCATCTCACTCTTGACGGTAAGGCGGATAAGCGCACCATTGACGTCAACACGCTCAATCTGCGCATCTTCACGCAATGCGGCACCAGGCTTACGGCGCAGAATCACAATCGCAGCCCATAGCCCCACGATCGTAATGATGAGATTCATCCAACCAAGCGGCATGATCATTTCGGTCTCTTTCATGAGACGAGTGCAGTGCAGAGCCAGCGCAATATAAATCCACGCCCACATACGGTGCACGCGCTCCCACGCGTCCCACGCCATCTTGCCGCGGCCAAACTTCATATCGCGCCAAACCACCGTGAGCATATAGAGCGAAGCGAAAATGCCCAAAAGTGCCCCAACCGGATGCGAGATAATCCAAATCTTCTGCCAGAGCGTGTCCATCACGTGGCCACCCTCCATCATCGAGACCTGCTCAACCGGCAGGAGCATCGCGTAGAGCGGCGCGGTAAAGTGCAGCATCGCAAAACCAAACATCCACCAGCCTAGCGTCTTATGGTGCCCCATCAGTTTGTCAAGTGGTTCACCGAAAAACGACTCAAGCCATCGAGGACGCGCCGCAATAACGAGACACTCGGCCATGAGCGTCCAAGCGCAAATACCCGTGATGACAAAGATCTGATGCAATGTTTCACGCGAATTGAAGGCAAAGGGGAAAACCCAAATACCGACGAGATAGGCTAGCGCCAAAAGCGTGAAGAGGATGAGGTTAAAGCGAAACATAGTCTCTTAAGGCATGCAGGATGGTGTTGGCGTTTATTACAACGATCATACGTTAGGGCGAGCTTAAGAGTGTACCGCACCACCCCCTTTCCGCCGCCCCCTCTCCCATTAGAGAGAGCGAGCCCTAGCTCTTTGGGCATAGAAGCCGACTGGGAGCAGTGCGCTCAGAGAAGAAAAACACGAGGCGGCTCTTAGAGAGTTTTCTAAGAATCCGCCTCGCGATCAAGTGCCTGTGCCGCTTAGAGCAGCCGTGCCCAGAAGCGCTCAAGGAGCGTAATCCGAGCCGAGAGTGCCGCCGCCGTTTTCTCCCCACGCAACTCACGGCTGAGTGCCGCAGAGAGCAACGCCCCAGACCACGGTACCACTTGGCCGAGCCCCGCCTCGAGCATCGTACTCTTCACGTCAGGGTGAATGTCACCCAAGCGCTCAGCAAGGGCTTTAGGGAGCAGCACTTGGTTGGCGAGCGACTCCACTGCTCGATACGGGACTTTACCCTCAAGCTCAGGCAAATCGCGCACTACCCAGGGCGCTATGACGGCGCCGCCCTCCGCTGCGGGTAGCGTCCTTCTCGCGGTTGCCTCTTTCATGAACGCAACGATGCGCGCAGCCGCGCGCTTGGGATCTTTAAGCGCGCTCTGCTCACCCTGCTCAGCTTTATGCTCCGCTAAAAGCGCCGCCAAACACGCTTCAATCGTCTTGGGCGCAGTGAGAAGCAACCGGTAGAGCACCGCTTCGCGGGCGCGTAACGTCAGAAGCGCAACACTCTCCTCTGAAGGCGCGCTACGCTTGGCCCACGTTTCGAGCGTATGCCAGAACTGCTTGGCCTCAGCCTGCGTAAAATACGCTTCCTCATCCATCATCTGCACGGCAAAACTCGTCTCCCCAGGCTGGGCGAGCTGTAACCACCCATCTCCCAAGAAACGAATCACCGCAAGCCACGTCTGCGCAGCGCTTTGCGCGGGAGAGCGATCAGCCGCTACGTCAAGCGCACCACGGTACGCCGCAAGAAGCCCTACCACCCAGTCGTTGTTGTGCGAGAGGCGGCTGAGGATTCGTTTGGCTTCACGTGACGAAAGCGCCTCCCCTTCGCGGATAGGCAAGAGCCGCTCAATGCCGCCAGAGACCGTACGGCCAAACGCATCAGCCCACGCGACAGGCACGCGCCCATTGGGGTTAGCTGCACGCAGGTAGCAGAGATAAGCAAAGTACTTGGCCTTGGTCGAGAGATGTTCAGCAAAGTCAAGTTCACGGCGAGCGCTAAAAATATTCGCGTTATCCAAGAAAGCCCCCGTGAGCGTATGCGCAGACTCATCACGCTCGAGCTTAGCAAGAAAGGCGCGGATCATCTCACGGATAGCCCGACTGCGAGAGAGTGCATCACGCATTGACACAAGCGGCTCTTCATCTTCGCGCTCTGCCTCGCTCGGTGCGGGGAGCGGCTCAGCGAGCGGCAAAAGCGAATTTGAGAGGGTCTTTTCCTCTGGAATATAGGGCCGCGGTGTGCCCGTGGGCGCAATGCGCGCCGCAATTTCCGCGGGGCTTGCTAGTCGAAAGAGCGAGGGACGCTCTTGCGGGCGTTCCTGGTCAGCGAGGTCAAAAGAGAGTTCAAAATCCTCGGTATTGGCTAAGCGAAAGAGCACCGTACTCAAGCGCCAAGCGCGGTCGAGCTCTCGCGAGAAGGCCTCATGGTCCTTGGGCGGGAGCGCCGAGAGCATGCTCGAGCGATAACGATCCGCTAAGCGATAGGCCTCTTCGTGTCGGTTCAACTCATCAAAGGCGAGGATCTGCTCTTCAAGATCGATTTCACCGTAGTCATGATGCACAAAGACAATGCGCTCAAAGAGCGCCGTGGTCTCGTCCGCGCTCAACCCGGTAAAGGGCGTGAGCGGTTCCGCGATCGTACGCGTGAGCCCATTGTGCTTTTCAAGTTCGAAACGCCCAGCAAAAAGCTCGTTGAGCGTGCTGAGACGCTGCTGCCCATCGATAATGAAGACCGCTTTGCCGTCGCGACTCTTTGCCGTTGAGATCGTGCCGATAAAGAACGGCGCAGCCTTGGGATGGGCTAAAAGGTTTTCAATTGCTTCGCGGAAGGTACGCTTTTGCAAATCGGTCCAGCCATTGACGCGCTGGTAAATCGGAATCACCGGCACAGCTATCGCCTTCAAAAATGCGCCAAGCGTCACGAGCGTCGTTTTTCCCGATGCCGTCCGCGCACGCGCATCAAGCGCATCGCCCTTCATCGAGGCTTTTTCCTTTTTTTCCTTTGCCTTCTTACCAAAATTTGCCAGCATCTCTGGCGTCATTTCCGGGGTATGGGCTCTGTCCTTGCTAGCAGTGCTAGCAATTTTTTCTTCCGTGCTCATCGTACTTTTCTCCCCGAAGCAAAATCATAAAAGGCCTTGCTGACCATATCTGGTGCGACCACAAAGGCAAAGCTGTCCAGCGCAGCGCGCACCGTGCTGTGTAGTGGCAGCAGACTGAACCAATCATCGGCACGCAACGCACGCATCACTACCCATTGATCTGCGCCGCCCTGCGCTCTGAGCGCCTTAGCCCCCGCGCCAAGCATCATGGCCACGAGTATCTCAAGCGCCATCATGTCTTCTTCGGCATGGTGGCTGCGAGCGGTTTTGCGCGTAGCCTTGCGCTTGAGGCTCCAACCTGGGTAGTACGTATCCAAAGTACGCAGTAGCACCGCAAACGCCGTTACCACCCAAGGCTCGCGGTAGAAATTCGCAATGGTCTGCTTCTGATCCGTTACCTCATTGGTAAAGCCCACGAGCTCATCGTAATCGTCAAAGAGGCGACAGCCCGAGCACCATAGATCGGTTAAAAGGCTTCGTTCATCGTCCTTGACTTTGCTCTGCGGAATTAAGGCCTTCTCCCCTTCGAGCACACTGACGCCCTCAAGGAACACGTCCTGCAGTTCAAAGGCCTTTTTGAGAAACTCAAAATACCCTTCCCCGCTCTTAAAACGCTCCGAGAGCGACGGGTGCCACGCTTCATCATCGTCGTAAAACGTCTGCCGCTGACCTTTGAGGCGAGAAATCGGATCGGCCATGAGCCCCGTACCTGTCTGCTCATCAAGCGGCAGGCGGTACTGGTTCTGCCAGTACTGACGCGCCATCGCTCCCGCATGCCCCATGAGCTCGGCTTGAAGTAGCTGCACAAAGCCGTGGGTAACCACCCAATCGGGGCGAATGTCACCCGCGATCCACTTCTCAAGCGTGAGTCCCTCCCAGAGGAAGTGCTCCTTAGTGTCGGGCGCTGCAGCTTGCGCCGCTTGGGCACGTGCCGCAATTTTTTCCGAGAGTTTTTCGAGCACCGCGTTAAAGCGAGTGAGCTTCTTTTCTGGCGACTTATCTTCCTCCCCATAAAGCACGTACTCACGGTAGTGATGCGCCTTGAGCCGATCCGCAGCCATCACGGGGACGCGAATGAGGTCAGGATTGAGATTGAGCGAACGGCGAATCGCCGCAGCGCTTTCCGCATCATCCACAACGAGCACGGCGAGCGTCAGCGCTTCGAGCGGCAAACGAATCGCGTCCATCTTCGAGCGCGTGGCTTCCGCAACAGCCAATAGCGTCTGGCGTGTCTCGCTTGAGGGAACCGTCCAGCTTGGCGGTTTGACACGCGCATCGCGGCCACGCCGCTCATGCGTATAGAGCCAAATCAAAATGGAGCAGAGGCGCTGTTGACCATCCAAAAGCGTATAGCCATCGGGGGTCTTTTCGAGAATAACTGTACCTAGATGGGCACCAGCCTTAAGCTCAGTGAGAAACCCCACCACGGCAGATGCGCGCCAAACAAAGGGGCGTTGGTCAGCTGCGATCGTCACGCCCTCGTGGTAGGTCTTAAAAAAGTCTTTGAGTGACATTTGCGTCACTTGCAGACGGTCTTGGAGTCTTTTCACGGCGTATCTCCTCGGTGTTTGTTCCTCTGTAGCGTGCGGCAATAGACACGCATCCGCGCAGTGATGCCCAGCAAACACAACGCGGACACCTCATCGCCTGCCGCCCTGAGGCATTGGCAATGCCGGCAAAAGACGCTACACATTAACAGGAGGTTACTTCGATTCTACGCCACTCTTTTCGGGCGCTTGCCGAGAAGTCACCGCAGAGAGTGCAAAAATCAGGGAAATCCCGAATTGGCACAAGCGCGAAACGCATTGTGCCCACGTCATCGGGTTGTTAAGAGAGATGTGCAAGAGCAAGAGCGCGGGTTGCGCCCCGTGGTGGGCGCAACTGCGCTAGCGGCGCGCATGCGAAACTAGGACGAAGATTCCGTACTCTTACGGCGACGAGGAGAGCGGCGCGGTTTTGGAGTGCTCTGCGCCTCGGTGTCCTCACTCTCAGGCTGCGCCGTCTCTGGTGTCTCAGCGCTCGCTGCCTTTTTGCTGCGGCGCTTACGTGGTACTGCGGGCTTTAGATTCTTGTAGAGATTGTCGCAGAGCGGCAAATCTCCAAGCACTCGCGGACGGTTGGGGTCGTTTTTTTCGCGCTCATACTCAATTTTTGCTAAGCGCTGACTTTCGAGCTCTTCTTCACGCGTCGCGGTACCGATGACGCCTGCCTGCAGACAGAGCACCGCTAAGTCCTGCAGTCGGTAATGAGGGCCCGTGACGTTTTGAGCATGACGAATGTGATTATTGAAAATCACCTCCCCGTCATAGCAAATCATATGCACGTGCCAATTCTCAAAGGTGGTGATACCCTCGTAGAGATGGCGCTTGTACTCAAAGCTAAAGTTGGTGACGATGCGGCCGCCACGGCAAATCACGAGCCAGTCAACGAAATCGAGCCGAATCGTAATCGAGCGATCTTTCCAGTCGAGAATGACGTTGGCGTAGGTCTGAGCAAGATGTGGATCCTGTTCAAGCAACACCTCCGTCGTAGGCAACTTATCAATAGGCTTGCCTACTACAAGATTGTCGAGGGTACGATCGTACCAACCAAATCGTCCAGAACCTAACATTTCACACATCCACTACAACGTAATCTGCCCACCCTGCCCTAGCTGCGCACGTTAGGGTTGCGTGCAGAGCGCGTAAGGCAACGACGGTAGCTCTCATTATAGAGACTCTAGCGGCTAGACTGGCGCTGCGCGATGGGCTAGCGCAGCACTTACGGCACCACAATACCGTTGACCTTGGCATAGATATGCGCAAAGTCGCAAAGCGAATCCACCAAGGCGCCGAGCTCTGGGTACTCAGGCGAGAGTTCGTAGATCGTATGCAGGGGCTTCATAGAAATGACCGTACGCTTAATCAGGTGGTGCTCCTCAAGCTCACGCAACTGAACGGCGAGGATCTTCTCGGAGATCTCCGGAATCGTGCGTTTGAGCTGAGAAAAGCGTGTATCGCCATGGTAGATGTGCCAGAGAATGCGCAGCTTCCACTTACCGCCAAGAATTGCGTTGTGCAGCTCAAGCGAGCAGCCATACTCGGGCTTGAGGTTCATCATCAGTGGTTTACTCCAAAGAGAAAAAGCAACATTTCAGCTGAAAAGTTTACAAGGTTTGTCCAAAAACCGCCCTATCCCAAGGGCTCTGGTTCGGACGCAGAGCGAAATTAAGCGCGCCACGTCTAGGAAACACTGAGCAACGCCTCTCAGAGGGGGCACTTACCAATTTACCTGCGCTTTCCAATTTGTCAGTACTTGTGCCGCTGCCTGGGATGGCACTAGAGTTTGCCGCAAGACAGCACTTGTCTTAAGGCGCTGCGACGGGCCAAAGCTCGCATTGGGTACCTTCATTGGGCGGGATTTGGCTCGTCGCACTTGCCTTCTCTCGACATACACGAAGGACAGTCCATGACGCCACTACATATTCTTGTCATTGTCACCGCCCATGCTGCGCTCGGCAACACAGATCAGTCGACAGGACTTTGGCTCGAAGAGTTCTCCGAGCCCTATTACCAATTTACTACTGCTCAGGCAGAAATCACCGTCGCCTCTTTGCCGGGCGGCGCGATTCCACTAGACCCGCACTCGGTTAGAGACGCAGGAGGTAATCCTCCATCCGTAGAGCGCTTCCTAGCGGATCGCGCCGCTCAGCAACTCCTTAAGCAAACTGTCTCACTCGCAAGCCTCCCATCCAAAGGCTGGGACATCGTGTTTATCCCAGGCGGGCACGGCGCAATGTGGGATCTTGCTTCGAGTGAGGCGCTCGGCAAGTTCCTCTCGGAGGTTTGGCAGAATAAAACCATTGTCGGTAGCGTCTGCCACGGCCCCGCAGCCTTTATCAACGCAAAGGATAGCGACGGCAATCCCATTGTGCGTGGACGTCTTGTTAACGCCTTTAGTGATAGCGAAGAACGCAGCATGAAGCTCACCACAACGGTGCCATTTCTGCTTGAAACCAAGCTGCGTAGCCTCGGCGCACGCTACGTGCAGGGCGCAGACTTTACGCCAAACGTGGTCCGCGACGGACGACTGATCACCGGACAAAATCCGATGAGTAGTGCACTCGTTGCCCAAGCGCTCCTCAAAGCAGCCAACGAAGTCAGAGCAACACCCTAACCCGACGCACCACGCCGCACTCACCACAAAGGGTACCACTCCTCTGGTGCCCTTCTTCTTTCTTATCACTAAATCAAATCAAACCTTATCCAAACGCCAAATCAGCCTGCAAATCTCACCCTCACGATTTGATATCTAAAATATTTTTATTTAAATAAAATCGTCCATTGCATATCTGAAATTCGTATTAGGGTTTACCCTAATATGCATTTCACTTGTGACATCATGCGCATTACATGCCTTGTGCCACAAGGGTTTCAGCGAGGTAACTAACGCCACAACTAGCTTAAGAAGCGCTATCAAACGAGAAATGTCATTGACATAATAATCTATTTACACATTGTTACACTTTGAGTAAGGCATTTTATTATTTCAAATATATTTAAATATTTAGCTCAAATCTTGAAAATAATTTCCACTATCCTATTCTTTTAGGCGAACACGTGAAAACGCTTCTGCGACAGGCGTTTTAGGCTGTACCCCCTAGTTGTACCCTGCTGAGCACTATATTTGTTATATATCACTTTTTAGAATGTAAATGAATCCTCTAGCCTGAACTTGTGTTCATTTAATTTTAACTCATTTACTTAGTTAGATTCTGCTAATTTATGAGCGATATACTTGCGATCAACTACTGAAAATAATTCAGTTTCTCTCGTTTATTACAAAATATCTAATTCAAGGCTAGCTCTCTCAAAAAATAGAGTAAATACGAACTCAAAACTAGCCGTTAAAAACCGTCCTTGTCAGCAGAGCTGTGATATTTTACGAGGGGTGGATCTGAGTGACTCGAGAGCATCAAAACCAGAAGATTTCACTTCAAAATCAATACGTTATAAGAAAGGCGTGTTGGGCGACCACACCTGAAAAAATGTTGTACGGCAACCTCTCCTATTTCTTTTTTTACCTTACCCTGTCAGATTCAGTAGCGTGACGGCGTGCTTTCGTAGCGACACTTACTCTATTTCAATGCTAGCTAATCGACGTATTTTCTAATATGTGTTATTTAACAAATTAAGTATACAGCAAACTAATAGCTAGCATTGCAACAATTTATTTTTTTATTTTTTTATATTTAAATGCCGCAAACTATCTCGAAGTTGATTTTTCCTCGCGGTTTTCGCATAATTTCACCAACAGACGAGGAGCGCTGCGAGCCGAAGCGGAGCATCCCCAACGCAACCCATCAAAGTGAGATGAGCCCCTCACCTTTGATCGGCACTACCACAACGCTCACCGTTCTGTACTGCCTCTGCCGAGCAACCAATCCCTTTACTTGTTCAGGCAGTGTTTGGTGATTTGACTATTGAGTTCCTGGAGTCATTCATGTCGGTTAGTTTCATTCCTGATGATGAAGCTCAACGCTACTTTGCATCGCTGGCTGGCCGCATTTCCTCTGCGCGCCGTGAGATTGGATTTACCCAGTCTGAAATGGCCTCGATGGCAGGTACTTCGCTCTCGACATATCGCAAAATCGAAAACGGTGATGCGAGTGTCTCAGCAGAAACCTTGTGGCGCGTTATCAAGACGATCAAGTTCCACTTGAAGCGCGATCTCATGGTAAACCTGATCTAAGGCGTGAGCATTTCTCTCTCTAAGGAGCGCGGCATCCTCCCCAGATGCCGCGCTTTTCTTTGTCTCTGAGGTAAAAAAATGGGCCCTGCTCCTCGCAGAACCCAATGCAATCGCTTAGCAGAATTCGCTCAACTACTCCCAGCCGTGAGCGCGCACGCTTTGGCGGAAGATAGTCTCATCAGTGCCAAGATAGAGCAACTTGTGGTGCATGGCCATCGTGGCGCAAACATGATTCGGCATAATCCGCAAGCGCGTGCCAATTGGATAGTCACGCACATCTAAGGGCGAGCCCGTGACCGCCTGAATGAGGCCATGTTCTTGATTGGCGGACACCACATGGATATCACGGTCTCTAAGCGGCACCCCATGGATATCGCACACAAGGCCGTAACCATAATCAATCGCTTGCGTGCGTGTACCGCGATCCTGCGAAAGCGCACACCACCCCGCATCACAGATCACCAGACCACGCTCGCGCTGATGACCGATCACTGTGGTGAGCACGGTGGCCGCGATATTCTCAATGCCAACCACGCCCAGATTCGACATGAACAGATCACCCATGACATAGACGCCAGCACGCATTTCCGTGACACCCTCTACGTGGTCAATGGAAAAGAACGTCGGCGTACTACCCGTCGAGACAATGTCACAGCGGAAGCCTGCGTCACGCAAAAGTTGCGCGGCCTGATTCGCCGCCATGGCTTCATTTTCAGCGGCAAGTCGCATAAGCGCTGGAGTAAGAGCATGGTAGCTTTCGCCCGCGTGCGTGATAACGCCGCGTAGCACGGCTCCATCCGAGAGCGAACGTGCCACTTCCACAATCGTCGGGTCATTGGGCTTGAGGCCGCTACGATGCCCATCGCAGTCAATTTCAATCAAGCACGGAATAAAGACCGAATACTGCCGGCAGAACTTGGAGACAAAGAGCGCGGCCTCAACACTATCAATCACAATCTTGAGGTCGACGCCCGTGGCCCGAATTTCGCTCACCACGGGAAGCTTCTGCGGGCTAATGCCCACCGCATAGATAAGATCCATGACGCCGTTGGCGGCGAAATAGCGCGCCTCCGTCATGGTAGAGACCGTGGCAGGCCCCTTTTCACTTAGCATTTGCGCCCGAGCAATCTCAATAGATTTATGGGTCTTGAGGTGTGGGCGTAGCGTGACGCCAAGCTCCTCGGCACGGCGTTTGGCACGTTCACAGTTTTCGATCAACTTAGCCTGATCGATAATCAAACTTGGCGTGGGCACATGGACATCGTCCAAACCACACCCCACCAGTCCACCATAGCGGGGATCGCGACCGTACATGAGGGCGTCTCCTTTCAAAAGGAAAAAATGAGCTCACCTATTGTAGCTGAGAGCCCAAAGCACTGTGAGAGCACTCACCGATTCGTGCATGCTCCAACTCAGCTACGCGCTTTCGCAAGTGCAAGAAGGCACACGTTAGCAAGCACCAAAGCAATACCCAACATCTGCCAGAGGCCATAACGGTCGCCCAAAAGCACAATCGAAAAGACAAAGGCTGAGAGCGGCTCCAAGCAATTAAGAAGGCCTGCCACAACGGGCGAAATGCGCCTCAGTCCCTCCATGTAAGCCCAAAAGGCGAGGACTGTACCGCAGAGCACGATAAAACCCAGGGAGGAAACAGTCATGGCATTCCAACTCACGGGCATACTAAAGGGGTGCCCCACTAGCAATCCACAAAGCCCGCCAATGAGCATCCCCCAAGCGACAACGGGCACAACGCCGACGCGCTTAATGGCCTCAAGCGGCTGAATACTGTAGGCCGCAGCCAAGCTCGCCGAAACGAGCCCAAAAAAGATCGCCATGGGAGAAAACTTTAAGCTCCCCAAATCTCCGTCCGTGACAATGAGCGTGACGCCAGCGGCAGCAAGCACAAAGCAGCCGAGCTCAAGAGGCGACATGCGTTGGTGCTTAACAAGAGCAAGCCACAACGCGCACAGTAGCGGCACCAACGTGAGAAACACCGCGCCCGTTCCCGCGTTGGAGTAGTAGATGGCTTCAAAAAACGCGTAGTGCGTGGTAAAAATCAACACCCCCGAAAGCGCCACATCGCGCAGAAGCGGCCACGCTTTGAAGACGGAGAGCATTTTCTTTGGTCGGAAAAGCAATGCCGCACCAACAAACAAAAGCCCAGCAAGAATCTGTCGCAGCGCGACAAGGTCTCGGGGATTAAAACCGTCTGAGACCTGAAACAAATACTGCACCGCAGTGCCCATGCCACCCCATAACACGCCCGCTGCAGTAATGAGCGCGATGCCAAGCGTGGCCTGACCATTGATCGCCATGTGTCCTCGAAGAAAAATTTTGAGCCCGCGTCGCGCGGCATAGCCTGATTATACGAGAGGCAATCGCGTGCGGCGCTTCGCGCCTCAGAGAGAGCACAGCGCCGCTAGCGGCACTCGGTATTCGGTTTATCACTTATGGAATTTTTTCTAAATTGAGCATAAAATCTTATCCGACCCATAACAACAGGCGCCTGCGCAACTTTGCGAAAGCGCCATTTCTTTTTTGACTGTCCTCATGAAAATTATTAACCCCGACTTTAAAGGAAAAAATCCCGGCCACTACAGTGCAGGTGTCGTCTCTGGCGGCATGCTCTATATTTCTGGGCAACTCTCTATTGACCCAGATACCCGTCAAGTTTGCCAAGGGGATATCCGTGACCATACTCGCCTTGCGCTCAACAACGTCGACCGCGTGCTCAAAGCCGCTGGCGTCAGTCGTGATCGCGTCGTGATGTGCCGCGTCTATACCCCAAGCGCTGAGAACTGGAGCGCAATCAATGAGGTTTATGCGGCGTTTTTCGGTGAACATAAGCCTGCTCGAATCATTGTATCGACCACGGATCTACACTTTGGCTGCCTCGTGGAGGTGGAAGCTATCGCGGAGATGCCTGCCGAACGCTAACCACGCTTCTTTGCGCGCGGCCCGCTCTCTCAAAGGGTCGCGCGAGCAGCACACCACGCAGCGCAGCCTATGTTAAGCTCATGGCTCGTTGTTGCCTAAAGCGCTTTGCGATATGTCCTTTTTCCACGCCCCGATACACGACACCAACAAGTCGCCGATTGTTCTCAAGAATCCGGTCATGATTGCGGATCTACACCTCGGTGTATCAACGCCAGGGCTCGTGACGATGTTTTTGGACTTTATGCAAGCGCTGCACACGCACCCTCTACTCAAAACGCGCCAAGAGCTGGTGATTCTCGGCGATCTCTTTGATGCGTGGCTCGGTGACGATACGCGCGACTCACTCGCGCCCGTCATGGCGGCGCTGCGTGAATTCAGCGCGCATCGCGCGCTCTACATCATGCAGGGCAATCGCGACTTTTTGATGGGGGGAGAACTCGCACGCGCCGTTGGAGCCGAGCTCATCGCTGACCCCGTACGGGCGCATATTGGTACGGGGGCCTCCTCGCTCGTTGCGCTACTCTCGCACGGGGATCGTTGGTGCACGGCCGATGAGCGCTACCAAACCGTACGTGCAAGGCTGCGTAACCCTTGGATTCAACGCGGGTTACTGGCCTTACCGCGTTTTGTTCGAGTGGCTGTTGCAAAAAACGCGCGCGCCAAATCGCAACGCGCCAAAGCGCAGGTTGTGCGCCAAGAAATTCTCGATGTCACGCCAAGTGCCGTCTGCGATGAAGCGCGCGCCGAGCAAGTCGACCTTGTGATTCATGGCCACACCCATCGCCCAGGCATGCATGCGCTCGCTGCATCCCCCATTCAATTCACCCTGGGCAAGCCCCTGAGCCGAGGGACACGTATTGTTTTGGCGGATTGGCTCGAGCGGGACGGCACCCCCACAAAGGGCGATGCACTCGTCTTTGAAGCGGGTTCTCCCAAGCGGCTCGAACTTACTACGCTCCTTGCCGCATAACGAGCGCCCGAGACCACAGCACTGAGGCTATTCCGAGCGCACCATATCGGAAACCCGTATAGCCAAAAACGCCCAAGAGCGCTAGCATGAATAGTGAAATGGAAGCACAAAACGCATTTCGCTTCCGTTCGTTACGTCAAGCATTTTGGGAGAGTCTATCCATGCGCATTCTGGTACCCGTCGACGCGAGCCGTCACAGCCTTCAGGCCGTGCAATATCTGCTCGGTAACGACGCCCTCAGAAAGGACGCCGACATTGAATTTGTGACAGTCGTCAAAGCGCTGCCTCTTAATCTGACACGCTACCTCACCGATGAGCAAATTCACCTCTATGTAGAGGAGGAATCCAAGGCTGTGCTTGATCCGATCCTGCCGCTCATCGAAGGTGATGTACATAGCTCAGCCACCACACTGATCGGTGAGCCGATCGAAGCGCTGACCGAGCATATCAAAGCGCGTCTGCCTGACCTTATCGTGATGGGGGCCCGCGGCATGCATAACATTAAGAGCTGGTTACTCGGGTCAGTATCTCGCGGCGTGCTCGCTGCGAGCACTACGCCCATGCTGCTCTTGCGTGGCAACACCCCAGCTGTGAATCGTCCGCTTAAGATCGGCATTGCCGTCGACGGCTCCGAGTATGGCTGGCGCGCAGCAGAGTTTGTGGTGAAGCACCCTGAACTCTTTGGTGATTGCGCAGAGGTGCACGTCATCTTTGTTGCCGACAACGTTGGTAGTGCCGTGCTCCCCACCATCACCGCGAGCACTGTGCGACCGAGCAGTGCAGAAAATCTCGCGCGCTATCGTGAGGTTTGGGATGCGGCGGCAGGAAATGTGGAAAAGCTCCTGAAGAGCAACGGTATTCCTTATCTGCGTGCCTGCCTTGTCGGTAGTCCCGCGGAAGAAATTGTGGGTTACGCCGAAGAGCACGAGCTCGATCTCTTGGTGATGGGCTCACACGGCTACGGCAACTTCACCACGATGTTCTTAGGCAGTACCACGCTGCGTGTAGGGGCACTCTGCGAAAAGCCCCTACTCGTGATTCGCTAAAGACCGTGAGCTAGCTTTTTCTCTTTGGGGCGGCGCAAACGTCGCTCCACTTTTTTCGCTCTCGTTGCCTTGCCGCCCCAACGCAGAGCGGCGTGCGGTTGCATGGTGCAGACTACGCCTCAGGCGTCACACGTGCGGCGCGCTTCTCTCTTTCACGTGTCGAGCGCTCTGTGAAACGAATTTCGCCGCGCGCCTGCCCTTCAGTGTCAGGCGGCAGTCCCATGATGCTTGCCACCTCGCGCTCATAGCCCGCAAAGCTTTCGCGCATCGCTTGCGCAAACCAGTCGAAAAAGACACGGACTCGCCGCTGCCGCCAGCCATCTCGGTGCGTCACCACCCAACACTCAATGGCGGGGCGATACCAACCAGGCAAAATGGGCACCAAACGGTTTGCCAGTAAGTCCTCAAAAATCTGCACGAGCGGCATATCCACCGCAAGTCCCATCCCCGAGAGCACAGCCTCTCGGATGGCGAGCACATCGGTAGAGCGAATGGTGCTCGCAAAATGCACGGGCTCAACCTGCTGCCCGCGCACAAGCGTCTTGGTCTCGGCTCTGACGGGTCCCGTGTAGAGGTAGCCACGGTGATCTTTGAGTTGCGCGGGCGTAAGTGGTAGACCAAACTCTCGAATGTATTCGGGGCTTGCCACGGGAAGGTAGACATTACGCCCTCGGCTCGTGTACACAAGCCCCGGCAGTGTCGGCTCCCCCGTCAAAACAGCCACGTCACAGAGACCGCGAGCCACATCGCTCTCGCTCGCCCCCGTCATGATGTCGATGCTGAGCTCGGGGTGAATGCGCGTAAAGCGCTCAAGAATTGGCATCAGACGGCGCGTTGCAAAGCCCTGCGCCGTTGAGAGCCGGATGCGGCCGGCGAGTGCGCGGTTATCTGCACGCAGATCTTCAATGAGCGCATCGTGCGCACGCAACAGAGTTTCAATGCGTTTGATCGCACGACGTCCCGCGTCACTTAACTCGAGCGGACGGCTCGTGTGGCGAAAGAGCTCACTGCCGAGTGACTTCTCTAGCCCAGCGAGCGTGCGGGAAATGGTGGAGACATCCCGCTCAAGCGTTTCCGCCGCAGCCGAAAGCGACCCCGAGCGCGATACCGCCACAAAGACTCGCCATGCCCACAAATCATCGATCCCCGCCATTGTCCTGTCCTCTCTGTCTACTGACCTGCACCTTTACCAATCACAACTTACTTCGAGGCCTTTCTCAGACGCTCCACCTCGCTCTTAAGCATTATTGCCGCAGAGGCTTGCCTGCAACCCTAGGATTAACCCTAATATCAAGTTTGCAAAAACGCTTGCTAGATCCCCTCTCAAATCCGTAGGAAACGCTTCTACCATAAGGCATTGCAGGCATTTTGCTTGGCTAAAAATTCACGTTATATTTTGCATATTATGCAAAGACTCTTTGCGATTATTGCCATTGTTGTGTTGAGAGAGTTGGATCACACTCCACCTAAAGGCGGAGACGAACGGATTAGGTCGCCCCCGTCACCCTAACGATCAGCAACAACTCTATGGATTGCAAACGAGGACAGCGATGACAAATGAAAATCGCGATGAATTTTTCTGGCTCAATCGCATCAGTGCGGCGACGCTCTTGGTCGGGCTAGAGAAAGGGCAGTTCACCGAAGCGCTGGCCGCAGAAGCCGCGCGCGGCATCGTCGCGCTTGAGAAAGACGCTCAAGCAGACCCCGCCCTGCGGGTCAAACTCTACATTGACTGGGAGCCGTTGCTGCTTGCGCGCACCTCGCCCGAAGTGAGCGCCATCCACGCGGGCCGCTCGAGTCAAGATATTCTTGCCACCCTACGCACTGCGCTCTACAGAGATCGTACGCTCAGCACGCTCAAAGCGCTCGCGGCACTCATTACGCGTCTGACTGCGCTTGCCGAGCGGCATCGCTCAACGGTGTTGCCGAGCTACACCAACGGGGTAGCCGCCCAGCCTACAACGCTCGGGCATACGCTCATGGGCTTTGTGAGCTCGCTCACACGCTCGCTTGAAGCACTCGTTGAGAGCGTTGAGCGTTTTGACCTTTGTGCCATGGGCGCCATGGTGCTCAACGGGACAGGCTGGCCGCTTGATCGAGCTGCCATGGCCAAACGGCTCGGCTTTTCAGCCCCAACCGCCAACGCCTTTGATGCCACGTGTTTTGTGCCAGTGGACTTTCCGCTTGCTGTCACGCCGATTTTGGCGCAGACCGGTGTGCGCTTGGGCGCACTCTTAGCGGACGTGATGACGCAGTACGCCAACTCGCGTCCTTGGATATTGCTTTCCGAGGGCGGTGAAAACACCTACATCTCGAGCGCTATGCCGCAGAAGCGAAACCCTGGCCTCATTAATAATGCCCGCGAAGAAGCAAGCGATCTCGTCTCTGAGGCCAACGCCACGCTTATGCGCGCCCATAACGTCCCCTCGGGGATGATCGATGGAAAGAGCGTAGCGAAAAACGCGCGCGCTCTTGACTGTGCCCGCTCGCTCTACGCCCGCATCGAGCGAATTCTCGCCGCGATCATCGTCAACGAAGCGCGTGCCGAAGAAGAACTCATGAGCGACTGGACCGCCTCACAAGAGCTTGCTGACCGGCTCATGCGTGGTGCAGGCGTGCCATTTCGCATTGGACACCATTTCGCAAGCCGCATGGTAAGCGAAGCGCGTCGCACAGGGGCAACGCCGCTCACCTTCGCCTACGAACGCGCCCAAGCGCTCTACCGTGAAGAAATCCTCTCGGAATACCCTGAGGCGGATCCCACTTTCCCGATGGGTGAAGAGGCGTTTCGCGCAGCGCTCAACCCGCGCTCAATTGTCGAGGCGCGTGCGACGGCAGGAAGTGCCAACCCCGCAGAAGTAAGCCACCTCGTTGACGAGGCCAACACAACCCTGCGCGCGCTCGCCGAACGTATTGAGTGCACGCAAACACGTGTCGACACCGCCCTCAAAGCGCTTGAGCACGACCTGCTCGCACTCGCCGCAAAGAACGAAAACTGACCCTCTCTTAGAGTTTGGAGACTCTTAACCATGACCTATGTACTTCCCATTTTTGCCGTGATCGTCACGGTACTCGCGGGCGTAGCACTCATTAAGCGCTACAGCACGCCGATGATTTTGCTCTTTGCGGGGCTCGCGATTTTGCTGGCCGTCATTGCCACGGGCGACGCGGCTTTCCTCCCAAAAGGCGTTAAGCCCACGGGTTTTGCGGGCTTTGATATTTTCGCCACGCTCACAGCCATTGCCACCAAGCAGAGCGCAGGGATCGGCTTCATCATCATGACTGCTGGAGGTTTTGCTGCCTACATGGACAGAATCGGTGCAGCGCGTGCGCTTGTTAACGCTGCGGTCAAGCCCCTTAACCTCTTGCACGCGCCCTACGCCGTGCTCGCAGGCGGCTACATTGTGGGACAGGTGCTTGTCGCTGTAATTCCCTCGGCTGCGGGGCTTGCAATGCTGCTTTTGGTAGCGCTCTTCCCGATTATGAAGGGCGTGGGCGTCTCGCCCGCAGCTGCCTCGGCGGTGATTGGCACCTCAGCAGGGATGACTTTTGCGCCAACGGCAGGCACGGCCAACCTCGCAGCGAAAATGGCGGGCATTGACCCGATCATCTATCTTGCGCAGTACCAACTCAAGATTGCGCTCCCGACGCTTGCCGTCGTCACCATCGCGCACTTCCTTGTGCAGCGCTATTACGACCAAAAAGGCAACGATCTCTATAACGCCGCCGAAGAACTCAAAAACGTCGAAGCACCTGAAGCCCCCGCTTGGTACGGGTTCTTTCCAGTGCTTCCCATTGCGCTACTCATTGTTTTCTCGCCGCTCGTCATCAAGAGCATCAAGCTTGATACGGTGAGTGCACTACTGCTCGTGTGGGTGTTCGTCGTCGTTATCGAAATCATCCGTCACCGCAATGTGCAGAAGGTCTTCAAAGACGGCATGGCGCTCTTTCAGAGCATGGGCAAAATGTTTGGCGGCATTGTTGCACTCATCATTTGCGCGGAATTTTTCGCAACCGCCCTCAAAGCAAGTGGCTTGATTGACGTGCTCATTAACTCTGCCCAAGGCGTGGGCGCTGGGATGGGTAGCATGACCGTGATCCTCACGGGTATCGTGAGCGTCGTGACGTTCCTCACGGGCTCGGGTGTGGGCGCTTACTCCTCCTTTGCGTCGCTTGCTCCCGACGTAGCGGCTGGGCTCGGTGGCTCTGTGCCAGCACTTGTGACTCCCATGCAATTTGCAAGCGGCATGGTTCGCGCTATGAGCCCGGTGGCAGGCGTCATCATCGCCGTCGCAGGTGCCGCCGGGGTCACCCCCATGGCCATCGTGCGCCGCACCTGGATTCCAATGACCGCTGGGATGCTCACCACGCTCATTGTCAACCAAGTGCTCTTTGGTTAATAGCGCAAAAGATTTCGGGCGCGCTCTCCACCTGCGCCCGATCGTCACTCAGGCGACGCGCTCTCGTTGAGCGTCGCCTGAGTCTTTTTTAGGCGCTCCGAGACAAGTGCTTGGCACCGATTACCAAGGCTATGTTTTTCTTTTTGTTTCATCATGGCACTGTGTTGCGGCATCTTTGCTAAGATTGCCGCCCGCAAGAAACCATCTCTGCAAGATCCGTTTACAGTGTGGCGCGCGCTGGGAATTTGACCCTTCTGCGCCACTCACAGTAGGATGCAAGAACATGGTAGACCTTGTTGGTTTTTGGACTGGTTGAGCGCCCTCAGTTGGCAGTTTCCCTGACGAGCGCGATATTGCGCGCAGACAATGCATACGCGACGCCACATTTTTCCCCTGCCCAAGTCCTGCTCCCGTCCTCTTTAAGAGTCCCAATAGAAAATGATGTCCTTTCACCCCGTGACACTCGGCTCGCTTGACGTGCTCAAAGCGAAGTTGCCGCTTGACGGCAACGGCGACTGCAACATGTCTGTCGCGAGCCTCATTACCCGCGCCAAAGAGCGCGAACTCGAATACGCCTGTTTGGTGGGGCGCCTCGTTCTACGTTGGCGTCCCGCAGTAAAATCCCCTATGGTCTGGGTCTGGCCAGCGGACTGTGACCTCTGCCCTACGCTCATGAGCGAGTTGGAAAAAGAAAGCTATGCCATGGGCGAGCCGTTGAGAATCTACGGCACCTTGCCCTATTTGGAAGAGCGCTTCAAGCGCACTTGGCCCAACCGCCAGTACACGCTCACCACCAGTGAGGACTGGGGTGACTATCTTTACTCCCGCGAAGCTCTCGTCAAACTCGAAGGTCGCAAACTCGCCGGAAAAAGAAATTTCGTCAAGCGCTACCGTGCGGCTTTCCCCAATGCCCAATTCTTACCGCTTGATGCAAAAACCATTCCGTTCGCTCAGGCATTTCTCGAGAAGTGGTACAGCGAACATCAGCCCCTCAACGAGAGCATGCAAGCCGAAGCTGATGCGATAGCGCTCGCTTTTGAGCACTTTGATGCGCTTGGCTTGCGCGGTGGCGTTCTGATGTCCGATGGCGTTGTGCATGGGTTTACTTACGGCGCCATGCTCACCGAGCAGATGTTTGCCGTGCATATTGAAAAAGCCGATCGTACGGTCACGGGCGCCTATCCTACGCTGGCCTCGTTCTTTGCCGCCTCGCTCCCTGAGCAGTACAGCATCATTAACCGCGAAGAAGATCTTGGCATCCCAGGACTGAGAAAAGCCAAAGAAGACTGGAACCCCATGGGACGCTTGGAAAAGGGCTACATTACCGTGTTCCCTGAAAAGTGCGCTGAAGCCTAAAAAGACGGTCCGCGGGGCGGGCGCGCGTTGCGCGCCCGCCGCCAGATTCATACACACCGACTCCACTACCGCCCCGCCTGCGCACCTTGTCATCTCCTCTCGCCTCTCTCTTCACACAAACACCTCTCTGCGCCAAACGTCGCTTGTTCGTGCTACAATCCGACTCAAATTGGAACAGAGTACCAGTTTTACACTTAATTTTGGAACACAGTGCTCTTTTCCTTTTGATCTGAGCCATCCTGCAACCGTAGTGTGAGCCAAACCGTTATGGCGCAATATCAAACACGACAAAAGGAGGCGATTCTCGCCGTCCTAACCGCCTCTCGCGGCACCGCGCTTTCTGCGACAGCCTTGTTCGCTGAGCTCAAAGCGGCGGGGCATCCGATTGGGCGAACTACCGTCTACCGTCTTTTGGGGCAACTCTCTGAGGCGGGGCTGGTACGTGCCTTTAGCGAAACGGCGGGAGCCGTTACGCTCTATGAGCTTTGCTCCATTACCGACTGTGCTGACGTACGGTGCCGTGGTTGCGAAAAGACTTTCCACCTGCACTGCCAGGAAATTGCTGCCATGCAGGCAACGCTTCGTGCGCACCTCGATGGCGCACACGGCTTTCTGCTCGATCCGCTCGTTCCACTTTTCACTGGGCTCTGCCCCGGCTGCCGCCAAAAGGCCAATGCCGCCGCTCGCCCCACTCCTACTCATACAGGTTCACATCATGAATGACGCAAGCTTAACTCGCCGTCGTCTGCTCGCCGCGCTCGGCGTTGGTACCCTTTCGAGCGCCTTGCCGTTTGGAGCGCTACCCGCCTTTGGCAAGGATGCCTGCAAACTCAAAGTCGTCACGACGATTTTCCCACCCTATGACTTTGTGAAAACCATTGGGGGCGATCGCGTTTGCGCAACGCTACTTCTGAAGCCCGGCCAAGAAGCTCATACCTACGAACCCACACCGGCAGACATCCGCATGATTCAAAGCGCGGATCTCTTTGTCTATACGGGCGGTGAAAACGATACGTGGGTCGAAGGGCTACTCGACAGCTTGGGAGACAAATCTCCGCAGAGCGTTCGTCTCATCGACATGGTAGCAACAGTGCCTGAAGAAATTGTCGAAGGCATGGAAGACGATGACGATCACGATCATGCCCATGGCAAGGCTGATGAGCACGATCACGACCATGCGCATGAGCATAATCACGAGCATGAACATGAACATGAACATGAACACGACCATCACCACGATGAGGACAAAGCTCAGAAGGGTAGCGTCGCGGCTCAGGTCGCCGAGCCCGACCATCATGGGGAATCAAATGCGCGCCAAGAGGCGAGCTCCACAGAGAGCGCTGAGGATGATGATCCGCCCGCTGATGAACATGTTTGGACCTCGCCCAAGAATGCCGTGGCCATTGTCGAAGCGCTCAAGGGCTTGCTCATCGAACTTGACCACGACGGCGCCGCGATCTATAACGCTAACGCTGCCGCTTATGTCAAAGCGCTCAACGCGCTCGATGCCGAGTACCGCGACATGGTTGCGCACGCTAAGCGGCACACGATTTTAGTGGCCGACCGCTTCCCCTTCCGCTACCTCGCGGAAGCTTACGGGCTTAAGTACTATGCTGCCTTCCCAGGGTGCTCAACGCAGGTGCGCCCCTCAGCGGCCACAGTGGCTTTCTTGGTCGACAAAGTGAGCGCTGAACGACTGCCCGTAGTGTTGCGCGTTGCAAACGACAGTCCACGCATCGCCCAGGCCGTCGCCGAACCTTCTAAGGCCAAGGTGCTCGAACTGCATGCGCTGCATAACTTGACGCCGCAGGAATTCAAGGCAGGACTCAACTACCTCACGGTCATGCGCGCCAATCTTGAAATTCTTCGCAAGGCCCTCAACGAATGAGTCTGACCTTACCGCCAAGCCATGCTCAACGCGGTGAGCCGGAAGTCACGTTTTCGGACGCGGCTTTCGGCTACAGCAATGAGGCTCCGCTTCTGCGGGGCCTCTCGCTTGAGATCCGTGCGGGCGACTTCATTTCGATTTGTGGCGAAAATGGTGCTGGCAAAAGCACGCTCGTTAAAGGGCTGCTTGGGCTCATTGCGCCGCTCTCGGGCACGCGCACCATTAGCGAGGGGCTTCGCCACGAGGGCTTTGGCTACGTTGCACAGAGCGCATCGCTTCCGGCGGATATGCCTGGCAGCGTCGAGGAGGTCCTGAAAACGGGCTTGTTGCGTAGCTGGCGAGTCTTTGGCGCAATTCCCGCCGAGAGCCGTGCGCGACTGAAAGCGGTGCTCAACCATTTTGACTGCGCAACGCTCGCCCCCCGTCCCTTCCGCGAGCTCTCTGGCGGACAGATGCGGCGGGTGATGATTGCGCGGGCGCTTCTTGCGTCAAGTCGTTTTCTAGTGCTCGATGAACCCTGTGCGGGGCTTGATACCGTCAATGCCGCGCGCATCATGGATGCGCTCACCGAGCTCAATACAGAGCTCGGCACAACGATTGTGCAGGTCACCCACGATGTGGCAAGTGCGCGGCAGCGCAGCTCCCGCATCTGGCATGTGGCGCGTGGCACGCTCTGTGATCATGAAAACCCAAGGAGCGCCTCACTATGATGAGCGTGCTAAACGACATGTTTACGGCGTTTTTCTCGATGTTCTCGTACCCCTTTATGGTGCGAGCTTTTATCGTGGGAACGCTTGTGGCGCTCTGCGCCTCGCAGATCGGCATTCCACTTGTGATACAGCGCTTTAGCATGATTGGGGACGGACTCTCGCACGTTGCCTTTGGCGCGATTGCCCTATCCTTTTTCCTGCATCAAGAGCCACTCGTCGTCGCGGTACCCGTGGTGCTTGCTGCAGCAGTGATTCTCCTGAAGCTCGTGCCGATGAGTCGACGCACCGGTGACCGTGCCATTGCGATGCTCTCCTCGGGCGCACTCGCGCTTGGCATCACCGCGGTGAGCCTCACCGAGGGCTTCAACGTGGATGCAGAAAGCATCCTCTTTGGCTCGATCCTCGGGCTGAGCACCAACGACGTTATCATCACCGCGGTGATGGCGGCGCTCGTGGTGATCCCGATGATGGTGCTGGCGCCCCTCTTTTTCTCACTCATCTTTGACCCGATCTTTGCACGCGTCACGGGGCAGCCCGTGGGACGTCTGACAAACGCCCTCGCAGTCATGACAGCGCTCACCGTGGTGACGGGGATGCACATCATGGGCGCACTCCTGATCTCGAGCCTACTCGTTTTTCCTGCAGCCACGGCCCTAAAGGCCAGTGCCTCCTACCGTGGGGTACTTTGGCGCGCAGCGCTCACGAGTGTGGCAAGTGTCTGGGTGGGGCTAACTGCCTCGTACTTTCTCTCGGTGCCCGCGGGCGCTGCGATTGTACTCACCAATGCGCTCATCTACCTCGCGGTGTGCGCCCGCACTGCACTGCGAGCGCGAGCCGCTTCGTAAAATGCGGCGGGCGCCTCGCACCGAGCGCGCCCGTCTTTCAAAGCACCTGACTGCGGCGTCAAGAGACGGTGCAAACGCGTGAGAAATCTGCGAAAATAGCTAGATTGACCATTGCCTAGAGCAGCCCATTTTTGCTACCTCTAGGCACCCCTTTTGGGGAGCACGCCCGTGCAAGGTGCCATCGACTCGTGCACCAACTGCCACTGGCCACTTCCCGCACTCGTAGAACGCAGAAAAATGAAGATCCTAGTTCCCCTTGATGTGAGCCCCGCCAGCCAAATGGCACTTGGCTTTCTCTCGCGCCGTCCTTACCTCAGCCGTCAGAGTGACATTACGCTCATGACCGTGCACCAGCTGATTCGCCCGTCGCTAATGCGCTTGATCGCGCACGATGACATCGAGAAGGTGCGCGAGGCTGCTGCCGATGAAATTCTCAAAAATGCCCAGCAGCATTTTGAAGCCTTGGGGAAGACGCCAGAGTTTGTGACAACGGTGGGCGATCCCGTCGAAGAGATTGTCAAAAAAGCGCGCGACATTGGCGCTGACCTCATCTTGATGGCAGCGCACGGTGAACGCAATCTCGGTGATATTCTCATGGGTAGCGTCTCGCGCGGTGTGCTTGCACACGCGCCCTGCCCCGTGCTCATGGTTCGCAATCAGCTACCCGCGGCGGGTCGACCGCTACGCGTGGTGGTGCCCGTCGACACGCAAGAGGTCACCTCGCACGCTGTCGACTGGGTCATTGAGCATCGCGAGCTCTTCGGACCGATGACCGACTTCCGCCTTGTGCACGCCGTGGAAAACTCCAGCATGGATGTACTGCCACGCTTTACCACGCCAGGCTCTGCCATGAGCGAGCTCGCCCTCAAGGGGCAACGCAACGCCAAATGGCATGAAGCCGTGGATCCGGTTGCGCAGCGCTTTGCCGCAGCGGGCCTCACGAGCCGCAATATCGCGCTCGCGGGCCGTGCAAGTCAAGCCATTGCCGACTACGTGACACGAGAAGAAATTGACCTCATCGTTATCGGTAGCCACGCCCGTGGTGAACTCAAAGCACTCATCTTGGGTAGTGTTGCCGCCGAGGTGATGTCGCTTACCAACGCACCCATGATCATCATCCGCTAAGCGTTAGCGAATGGGCGGCACTCCGCGTGCTGCAGAGCGTCTTCTGTGCTTTGCAGCACCACGCTCTTTAGCAGCGGCGTAAATGTTGCTAAAATGCCTGCGCTTCTGCTCTCAATTTGGATAAGTACAACATCAATGATTCGGTTCACACGCCTTGACTTCAATAACGCTCCTAAAACCCTCTTGCGCAATGGCCGCTTGGCCAACGCTCGGGTTTGGCGCGTAGAGCTCAACGGTAAAACGTGGACAGTCAAAGACTTTTCCGATCGGCCTTGGTACATCCGTAATACCATTGGGCGGTTTCTGCTAAGACGTGAAGTCTACTTTCTTAATCGCTTAGAGGGCGTTGAAGGCATTAGCCAAAATGCCTTCCGCATGGATGCCTTTGCGATGGCGGTGGAATTCACCGAGGGCACGGGCTTGGCTCAAGTTCCCGAAACACAGATTACCCCTGAGTTTCTCTGCCAATTCGAAGCGCTCCTCAAGCGTATCCATGCCCGTGACGTCGTGCACCTTGATTGCCGCGGCATGGGTAATATCCTCTATCGTCCAGATGGAACCCCAGCGCTCATCGACTTTCAGTCGGGAATGGATACGCGCCGCTTGCCGCGCTTTCTCGGCCGTATACTCAAAGACATTGACATCTCGGGCGTGCTCAAGCGCTGGCAGGCCGTTCACCCCGAACTCATGGGGCAGGCACGGCTAGACGAGCTCGAGCGCATCGAGCGCTGGCGTCGTCTCTGGGCCTTTAAAGGGTACTTTGGGATCGATAAAAACGCCCCCAAAAAGCGTCGTTAATCGAGCTGGCGCTCTCTAGAGAATGCCATCCACGGCACTTGCTCAAAATCAAGTATTACAAAAGTTGCCATTCTCCTCCCCCATTTGAGAGTCGTTCTTAGAGAGGCGATTTCGATAGGATATCGAAATCATGGCGTGGTAGCCGCTTGCGCACAGGACGAGCTCAAACGTTACTGTGGCGTACACGAGCCACCAACCTCGCCACAAACTATCCTTTTTGGGAAACTCGGATGACTCAGAAGAAGACGCAACAAACACGGGCGCCGCTTACCGCAAATCGCTGGGGCATCGCCCATGCCGAGGTGCGCGATGGACGCATCGAGGCGCTTATCCCTATTGCCGAAGATCCTGCCCCTTCTCCGTTGCTGCCACGCTTGGCCGCGCTCTATGACAATCCGCTACGCATTCGCCGCCCTGCCGTGCGCCGTAGCTATCTGGAGTTGGGGGCGGCAAGCCGCGATCGACGCGGCGAGGATGAATTCGTTGAAGTGTCTTGGGATACGGCGCTTGAGTTGGCGGCAAAGGCGCTCAGAGAAACCTATGCCAAGCACGGGCCTGACGCTGTCTGGGGGCACTCTTACGGCTGGATGAATACGGGCCTCGTACAGGGTAGCCGCCCCCTGCTACACCGACTTCTTAACATTTTGGGCGGTTTTGTGCCGCTAACCAACTCGTACTCCACGGGCGCCATCACTGCCATTCAAACGCATATTGTCGGCGCGGGTATGCCACGGCCAAGCGACTGGGAAGATGTGCTTGAGCACAGCGAGCGCGTTGTCTTTTGGGGCTGTGACCCCATGCGCACCGATGACGTCGATTGGTTTACTGCCCTGCACCGTAGCCGCGCAGCTGCTGCGCGCTTAAAGGATCACCCGCGCATCAAGTGCTGGAGCATCAATCCAATGAAAAGCGATACCGCTTTGGCGGTGGGCGCCACCCATGTGCAGCCCTTGCCGGGCACGGATGCTGCGTTGATGCTTGGCGTCATTCACGAGTTGATCAGCACGGGGAAAGCCGATTTCGACTTTCTCAAGCGCTACACGCACGGCGCCGATCCGTTTATCGAGTACGTGCTCGGCAAAACCGACGCAACACCTAAAACCCCTGAGTGGGCAGCGAAGATTGCGGCAGTACCTGCGGAAACAATTCGTGCACTCGCAGCCGACATGGCCGCGCACCGCACGATGATCATGATCGGCTGGGGCTCGCAGCGACAGGAGCATGGCGAGCAAGCCCCGTGGCTAGCTTGGACACTTGCTGCGTTTCTTGGACAGATTGGCTTGCCTGGTGGCGGCATTGGCGCAACATACCACTACAGCTCTGGGGGTAGCACCCCAGGTCGTGGTCCTGGCCTACGAGGCATCGCCACTGACCCCACGGGTGCACAACGCGTGCGTCTAGTAAGCGGCGTGCGGCCGCTACCCGTTGCAAGCATCACCGATTGCCTTGAGCACCCGGGAAAAACCATCGATTTCAATGGTGAGTCGCTCACCTACCCCGACGTGCAACTTGTGTTCTGGGCTGGCGGCAACCCGTTAGCGCACCACCCCGACACCAATCGCCTTACCCGCGCGCTCAAGCGCCCCGCGCACTTCATCGTAGCCGACATCAACTGGACGCCCACGGCCCGCATGGCCGACATCGTGCTGCCAGCGTGCACCAACTTTGAAATGAGCGACATCACGCGCATTGGCTCTAACACCAATGACGGGATCGTCTTTACCGAGGCGGTCTTACCCGCTTTTGCTGAGGCGCGCGACAACTATGCCATCATGAGCGGGCTTGCGGAAAAACTCGGTATCAAAGAGCGCTTTACCGAGGGGTTAAGCCCAGAGGGCTGGCGGCAACGCCTCTACGCTGAAGCCTATGACACGGCAACCAGTATGGGGCTTGCGCTTCCGAGCTACGAAGAGGCTAAAGCGGCCGCGCTCATCCTCTACCCGCATGCTGAGAGCGAGCCCAACTGGCGCCCCTATATCTCGATGGAAGATTTCCGAACCGATCCACTTGCGCATCCGCTCAAAACGCCGTCCGGGAAAATCGAAATTTCGAGTATCAATGTCGAGCGCTTTGGCTACGAAGAGCTCACCGCCTACCCTCGCTATATGCCGCCTCAAGAGGGCGCGGGAAAGACCAGTGCCGAGTATCCCTTTGTACTGCTCACGCCCAAGAGCCCGCGGCGTCTACATAGCCAGCTCGATAGCAGCTTGACGTCCACCTTTGGGGCTGAGCCCTGCTACCTCAACCCCGCTGATGCCGCGTCCCTCGGTATCGCAGAGGGCGATACGGTGCTCGTCAGTAGCCGCCGTGGCCGCACTTTGCTTGCCGCACATCTTACCGAACGGCTTCGGCCTGGGGTGGTCGCCGTCGATAACGGCTCGTGGTACCGCCCCGAGATCGATCCCGAGTATGGGCTAATCGACTCGCATGGCGCAGCCAATACGCTCACGCTCGATGTCCCCACCTCGCGCATCGCGCGCGGCAATGTGGCAAGCTCCGCCTCTGTCTCGGTCGTCAAGTACCACGGTCCCTTAAGCGCAACGCGCCCCCTGGACCTACCTAAAGGCATCAGTGCGGACTAACTGCGTTCGCACACCTTCCATCGCGTCTCTGCGCCTTCTCGCAGAGACGCGCTCAATAATCCTCCACTGCCCTTAGCACCAATATGCCCGATGCGGCCGAAGCATCTTCCTTGGCATTTCCTGACTCAACTCAATGCCGCGTAGCAGTTCTGCCCAAACCGGCCTTTCCCAAACTCGATCCTTGGACGGCGCCGCCCGCTGAAATAGCGGCATGAATTTGTAATTTTTCATTATTCTTTTTAAGAATAGCGGTATATAATCTTCACTGACCCGTTGCAATCGCGTATGCGCGACCCTAGGCGCCTGCGCCCGCTAGTCTTTTTGCACTCGCTCAGAGGAGAGCCCCTTCATGAAGAAAAGCCTACTCATCCTGGCAGTCACCGCTGCCATGGTACCTGCCGCCCAATCAGCGGTTCATCTCACCACTGGTGCAGGCTACATTCCGCTTGCCAAGTCGCTTGTGAGTAGTTGTCGCACTGCGTTGAGTGCGCCCGCCACCGAGAGTTATGGCGGCGCCATCGGCGCGATGCTTGCGCAGGTTCAGGCTGGCAGTGCCGTCAACGTGGTGCTTACCGATCGCGGCACGCTCACTTCGCTCAAAAGCCCTGTGGTGTTTAGCCAAATCGAGCCGCTCGGCACCACGCCGCTTGTACTCGTATGGCGCAAAGGCCTCACGATTAACACCCCAGCCGATCTCGCCGAGCAAATGGTTGCACGGATCGCCGCGCCCGATGCGCGTGCTGCGGTCTATGGTCGCGCGGCGCACGCTTGGCTCGAAGCGCAAGACTCCCCACTTCGCAGTGCGCTTAGTGCCAAATGGCTGGAAATGGGTCACGTGCCTCAGGTGATCTCGTATGTAAGTCGCGGCGAAGTCGACGCGGGCTTTGTCAACGTCCTAGCAGCTCGGAAAAACCGTGATGCCTTGGGCGGCATGATGGTTCTGCGCGATGGTTACCCGAAAATTGAGATGGTGCTTGCCGTTGTGCAAGGTCATGAACAAGATCCTGATGTCAAAGCGCTACTCGCCTGCGCGCGTAGCCCTGAGGCGGGCGCCGTGCTTGAGCGCTCGGGCATCGAACGCTAGGGCAGAACAAAGGAGAGGGGCATGTTTTTTGTTTCCGACGCTTCTCTAGATGCGATATTGGCTGACGACCTGCCTTATGGCGATGAAACCACGTCGCTCTTTTTGCAGGGCTCGCAGCAGGGGGCTCTCGTCGCTGAGGCGAAAACAGAAGGCATTGTTTGCGGCGTAGCGCTCGCAGCACGTCTGCTAAGACGGTTGGGGTCCGTCTGTGACGTGCATGTCGAGGACGGCAGCTACGTGCCCGCACACGCCCCTCTTCTCTGTGCTCGCGGCTCGGTTGAGCAGCTCTTGGGCGCGTACAAAATGGCACAGGTCATCATGGAGTACACCACAGGCATTACACGACGCACCGCCGCAATGGTTGCTGCTGCAGAGCGCGTCTCGCCCAACTGTCGCATCGCGCTCACACGCAAGCACTTCCCTGGCGCCAAGCGCCTCTCGCTTTACGCAGCGCTTTGCGCGGGCGGCACCCTGCACCGTAGTAGTCTCTCTGAATCGGTGCTGCTCTTTGATGCGCACCTTTCTCGAGGATCCTCTCGTAGCGGTAAGAAGTGCAAAAGCACGATCAGCCGAGCGGCGCATCGCGGTTGAAGTCGACACGCCCGATGAAGCGCTTGCCTACTTGGATGCGGGCGCAGACATTATCCAGTGCGAACGCTTTTCTCCGAAAACGCTCACCGCCCTTGTTAGCATGGTACGCGCTCGTTATCCCGCTGCCAGAATTCTTGCCACTGGCGGGCTCAACGCCGAGAACGCCGCCGTTTATGCCTCCACCGGGGTCGATGCACTCGTCACAAGCTGGCCGTACTTTGCGCCGCCAGCCGATGTGAAAATGCGCTTCAGCCGTCCATGATCACCTTTAATATCGAAAAAACGCGCGCACCGCGCACACTTCACTTTAAAGGCTGCATTCCGGATGGCGCCATCACCGTGCTCATGGGCCCGTCGGGCGTTGGGAAATCTACGCTTGCTCGCTTGATCATGGGTTTAGACGTCCCAGAGCGCGGCAGTATTGCCATCAATCGACGCGTTGTGTTTGACCATGATCGGGCCATCAATGTGCCTGCAGAAGCACGTGGCTTGGGCGTGCTCTTTCAAACGCCACGCCTTTTGCCGCAGCTCACGGTGCGAGAAAACATCCTACTGCCGGTGCAGGCCGGTGCGCGAACCCCGCCCATTCGCCTAGAGGTGGCCGTGACTGCGCTTGGTATCGAACACTTAACCGAACGTTTCCCCAACACGCTCTCTGGCGGTGAAGCGCAACGCGTGGCACTTGCGCGCGCGTTTATGGCAGCAGAAGAAGCGCTACTTTTGGATGAACCGCTCGCAAGCCTCGAGCGTGCACTGAGGGTGCGCATTCTCGAGGCGCTCAAAGCGCTTTCCGGCGCATTTGCTCGACCGATTCTCTACATCACCCACTCGCCCTTTGAAGCTGCACACCTTGCACCCACCGCCCTTGTGATGGGACAGCAAGGAGAGCTCACCCAATACCAAACACGCCAGAGGCGCCCAAATTCTTACCTTGAAGATGAGCTCTCGGCCCAGCAGGAGCTTTCCGCATGACTGCACTCACAGAGCTACTTGCACTTCTTTCTGAGGCAGCGGGGCCCATTTTCCTCACATTGCGCGTTGCTGCGAGCACTGCGCTCACGCTTGTGCTCATCGGGTTTCCCATCGCGTATTTCTCCGCAAGACACCGAGGAGTACTCTCGCGTGTGCTACTTTTTCTCAGCACGTTGCCTCTCGTTTTTCCTCCCATTGCGCTAGGCTACCTCCTTATGCTGTTACTTGGACAACATGGCTTTCTTGGGGCGTGGCTCAATGAAAGTTGGGGCCTGCGAGTGCTCTTTAGCGAGGCGGCAGTGATGATTGCGGCGAGTATCGCAGGGCTTCCGCTCGTGGTTCGCCCTCTAAAAGAAGCGCTCGAAAATGAGTAGCTATTAGCGCTTGAGGAAACGGCGCGCGTCTTGGGCCTTGGGCGCGTTGCGCGACTGCGCCACGTCACGCTAGCGCTCGTGCGCAACACCGCGCTCTCTGCGCTCGCGATGGGCGTAGCACGCGCCTCGGGCGAAGTGGGCATCACCTTGATGCTTGGCGGCAATATTGCAGGGAAAACCGCTACGCTCTCGCTCGAAATCTATAATGCCGTCTCGCGCGGCGATTTTACGCTAGCAAGCGCGCTTTCGGCTTTGCTCGCGGCAATTGTGCTGCTCCTCTACATAGCGTTTGAAGCGCTACGAGCGCGCCACACGCTCTAAGCAACCAAAGCCGCGACGCAACAAAATGGGCTCTTCGCCGATGAGCAATCCGCTGCTCGGCCAAGAGCCCTTCTCAATGCAGGATCAGGCTAAGGTTTACGCCTTTTCAGGACGATTTACCATGCGCAAGAACGAGAGATGCTTTTCGTACTGATCAAGCACATCGTGAATGATCTGCTCGCGACTCCACCCCATGAGGTCATAGTCCTGTCCCCCTTCTTTGAGGAAGACCTCAGCGCGAACATACATCGGCGCTTCATCGTCATCACGCTCAGGATCGGCCATCGTGAACTCAGGGTTACCGTAGCCGATAAGACGCACCTCATAGAGGAAGTCCGTCACGTCCTCAAAGTGCACGAGCAACGATGCGCGATCCTTAACCGTGGTAAAGCTCGCATCAAGCCCCTCAGACTTAAAGGCATCCACCACTTCGCTCAATGACGGCTTAATGGCCTCATTGAAGTAGCTCTTAACCTGCTCGTAGCTCGGATAGTGCACGATCACCTGAAGGCGGCGCTTCCAGCCGTCTGGCGTGCGATAGAGCGAAGGCGCCACATTCGTAATTTGATGGCTCTGACGCTTAAAGTCATCAATGCGCAGCGCTTTCGTTAAACCAAAGAGCGCAATCAAGAGCACCGCCGCAAAGGGGAGCGCCGAGAGCAGCGTGAGCGTCTGCAGAGCCTGCAGCCCACCCGCCCAAAGCAGCACCATAGCTCCAAGCCCCGAGAGCGCACACCAGAAGACTCGCTGGCGCGCAGGCGTCTTGCGGATACCGCCGCTAGCGAGCACATCTGCCACAAAGGCACCCGAGTCAGCCGAGGTCACAAAGAAGATCACCACCATGAGCATGCCAATGAGCGAGAGCACGGAGGTCATCGGGAAGTACTCAAAGAATTTAAAGAGCGCAACGGAGACATCATTTTTGACCGAGCTCGCCAAATCGGCTCCCACCCCAGACATAATGAGTTCGATCGCCGAGTTCCCAAAGGCAGTCATCCAAAGCAACGTAAAGCCCGCTGGAATCAGCAGCACCCCAGAGATAAACTCACGGATGGTACGGCCGCGCGAAATGCGGGCAATAAATAGCCCCACAAAAGGTGACCAAGAAATCCACCAACCCCAGTAGAGTAGCGTCCAACCCCCGAGCCAGTTGGAGCTCTTGGGCTCGTAGGCATAGAGATTAAATGTCTTCGAAACAATGCCCGAGAGGTAAATCCCCACGTTTTCCACAAAGTGCTTCAAAAGCGCAGACGTGGGTCCGAGAGCTAGCACCAAAATGAGGAGCATGACCGCAAGCCACAGATTGGCCTGCGAGAGAAACTTAATCCCCTTATTGAGTCCAGAGCCCGCAGATAGCGCGGAAATGGCCGTAATGCCGACGATGAGCACGCACTGCACACTCATCCCCACTGGCGCATCAAAGAGGTAATTAAGCCCAGCGTTGAGCTGCAGCACACCAAAGCCGAGCGAGGTGGCCACGCCAAAGACCGTACCCAAAATCGCAAAGATATCGACCGCATTACCCATCCAGCCATAGATGCGCTCACCAATGAGTGGATAGAGGGCACTGCGAAGCGTCAGCGGCAGTGCATGACGGTACCCGAAGTATGCGAGCATCAGCGCAACCGAGGCGTAAATCGCCCAGGCGTGCAGTCCCCAGTGAAAGAAGGTGAGCTCGAGCGCACCACGTGCGGCCTCGACCGTGCCGCCCTCTCCCATGGGCGGCTCAAGAAAATGCATCACCGGCTCGGCAACACCAAAGAACATGATCCCGATGCCCATCCCCGTAGAAAAGAGCATCGCAAACCAAGTCACCAAATCATAATCGGGCTTGGCATGATCGGGCCCCAAGCGAATATCACCAAAGCGCGAGAACGCGAGATAGACCATCCCGACCAAAATAATGGCCACCGCGAGGATATAAAACCAACTTAGGTCCTGAAAAATACGAGTTTGTACGTGGCCGAGCACCGCATTGATGGCGTTGGGGAACAACGCCGCAGTGGCGATCACCACGAGCGAGAGGATGGCAGCGGGCCAAAAGACCGCGGGATTGATTTTCCACCCTCTAAAGGGGGAAGTGCCATGAGTGGATTCCGACATAGGCAGAGCTTTCTCCATTTAGGTGCTTGAAGCGGCCGCTGCGTGAGGAATCGAGAACCCAAAGGGGGAAACGCCAGCACTGCTGGCATGACGTTTTGGATGGTCGAGCAACGTGCGTTAGCACTACGCAGAAGCGGGCGTCACTTCCATCCTCTAGAGAGGAATGGCCATGCACGCCAAGCACATCAACCCCATCCTATGGGCTCCGAGCCAAGTGGCCGGCTTAAAGCAGGTTAAAGCAACGGCGCGCGTTGTTCCTCTCTTCTCATAGGGAGGGAATCTCTCAGTCAGACAATGGCATCTGACGGCGCAACGCCTCGAGGTGCGAGTGACTGTTGACCGTGCTCGAGCGGGAAGTGATGAGCGTGAGCCTGCTGTGCCGAGGGAGAGTGTTAGCACTTATCCCCTCAATTGCGAGGCGCTCTTTTAACTATCCCCTTCGCTTATAGAAGGAGCCTTCCCGTTTCCCCGCAAAGGGTACGGGGAAAATGATGGATGGACATTTATTCAGTGTCCTATTTACGCGTTGAGCACGTTTTAGTGTGTAGCAGAGATAGATTTCCCTATCTCTGCCGTTAACTCAGCGCGGAATAGAATAACACATAAATTTGGTATCTCGTCGCCAGGGACTCTAATTCACCCAATCGCGCATCCCCAAAAATCCGATTGCACCCACAAAAAACCTTTGATTTCAAAGAAAGTGAGCTTGTATAAAAATTTTACATTTTTATCGACTTGGCAAGCCTTGATAGCCAAAAAACCGGAATGCAAAATTCCCGTCAACGTCTTGAAAATATCACTAATGCACCAATAAACTGAATCCAGCCCCAACAAAAATAGACGCTACACCAAATTGGCATAGCGTCTATTTTGAATTTAGCTAAGTAAACCAACGATTAGAGGGCGTAATCCTCAAGGGTCTGGCCCGCTTCGCGAATTTCCACAACCCACTTCGGCGTACGGCCACGCCCCGTCCAAAGTTCGCCGTTCGGACCACGATACTTAGGCTGAACGGGGCCGCGACGGCCTTTACGCAGGGCTTCAGGATCCTGATAGCGGAAGTCGGTCGGCTGCAGACGGAACTTATCGATGATCGCTTGAGCCTGACGAATAGCATCATCACGCAACGCTTTGCGACGAACACTGACTTCGCGTTCCATTTTTTCCAAGGCGGCAAGTTCGTCCTGCATATCAATATTGTTGGCCATTTAGGGTCTCCTAATGGTGAAGAACCGTGTTTCTTTACGAACGAACAAAGTCGCAAGGGAACACACAATACAAAATAAAATCTCTTTTGCGAGAGGAAGCTTCTCGTTAAGCGCACTTCTCAAAGAAGTTCTTTCTTTTGTCAAACATTTGAAAAGCGTTCCTTATTACGTGGCTCATTGTAGCTAACTTAAATTTCAAAATCAAATTAAATGCTTATAAATATTTGATGAAAAGCAAAATGTTGTTGCTGTGAGTTGCCAATAGAAAAGTAAATGGCGGGTTTTCCCTTATCGGTAAACCGATTTCTGCATTGGCAATATGTTAATAATGCAAATTTGAAAAGCGTCAATTGCAAATTTGACATGATAAATCCCAGACTCGTGCCCCACAACCCGTTGCGAGCGCAAGTTGTTAGAATTGCCCACCCAAGCTCACGCCGCATCACGCTTTGCCCAGCGTATTGAATTGAAAGGCAAAACACCGTGCGGACAACAGTTGGACTCAATAGAATGGGATTTCCAAGAAGCATCGCCCTCGTGACGTTGTGCTTCTGCCCATTTTTTACCTTCACTCGGATTTATTGGGAGTTCTCTCTCATGGCACCATATTCTTTAGTGCGCCGTCGCGCGTTAGCGCTCCTCGGTATTTGTGCGTGGCAAGTGTTGAGCACAACGACGGTTTCTGCGGCCGCCATCAGTATGGGGGCAACAAAAAATGTGCCGCTCAATTTACCGAAGGCCCGCACCATTGAGGGACATACGGATGAAGCGGAAGTCCGTGAAGCCATTGTGGAGGTTGCGGAGCGCCTGCATTGGCGCATTCTCTGTCAGACGATGCCAGGGAAAATCCGCATGGTCTATCTCCGAGGTGACCGTCTAGAGCTCGATATCGAGATTACCTATAGCACAAAAGGCTATCAGTTGCACTATGTGGGTAGCCGCGGGCTCTATGAAGAAAAGGATGCCGAGGGGCACGTGCTCATCCGACAAAAGGGCAACGTGTTACTGGCCGACCTCGATCGTGTCATTGAGCGTCGACTCGGCGCAGGACTACCCGCACCTTCTCACGAAGAGGATATGCACAGTGGTGCCCACCATTGATACGGCTAGGGCGCTGGCAATGCCGAGCGAACCGCTCTCTGCGCTATGCGCAAGTGCGGCTCGCCTTCTTGAGGTGCCTTGCGTTTTGAGCGTACTCTCGCCCACGCCGCTTACGCCAGCGCTCGTCGCGGCGCTTGCCGAGCGCCTACCCGAAGCGACTCGCCGCTATCTAAGCCGTTTACACCATCCGCTACGGCTGCAGGAGTCAGTGCTCGGACGTGCACTCGCGCAGTGGGTTGCAGAGCAAACTGCACGGCAACTCACTGAAGTTCCCCCCTACTCTCCGATACTTACCGCAGAAGCCGACGCACAGAGCACCGTCGTGCAAGCCTCGCTCTCAATTGCGCACACGTCGCGCAACGGACTCGCCGTCTCGGTGGCCGTCGCTAAGGCGCCCATTGCTATTGACATCGAGCGACTCAGGCCGCGCGACAATCTCGCCGCGCTGATCAGTTATGCGTTTAGCGACACGCTAAATGCGGCGCTCACGGCAGCCATGGCACGGCAGGAAAGTGAGCGCGCGGCGCTCGCGCTCTTCTACCGCGCTTGGGGCGCACATGAGTGCGTAACCAAACTTAATCGCGGTGGCTCACGCTACCGGCTTGTGAGCGAGGCGCAATTTGGCGTGGCGGTGTTGGATGCCGCGGCAAACACCGCGCTCTCCCTAACTACCCTTGAGCCCGAGAAAGACCTGCAACTGACGGTTGTTGCGGCTCCCGAGCTTGCGAGTGAAGAATTAAGCACCACGGTCGTGAGTGCAGAGACACTCTTTGCCGCCCTCTGCCACAAGTCCTAACACCCGCATTAACGCCCAAAACACAGCCTATTGAGCGCATGCCTTAGAATGAAGAGATTCGTCTCATTCATCGATGTGAGCGCCTCCAGCGCTGCGCGCCCCGATCGTGTCTTATCACAAGGGGCGCCACAGTCGGCTTGAGTTCCGCCTCTCACTCTCTGAAGGTAGCCGTTATGCCCATGCCCAAAACGCGAGCGCTTAGCTCGTGCCCAAGCCTTGCTGCGCTTTTCTGCCCGAGCCGATTGGTTCGCACCACCCGTGCGCCTTTTGTTGCCGCAGCGCTCATTGCCGCCGTACCGCTAGTTGCGACGGGTGCTGAAAGCGACAGCACTAGTGCGGATACGTCCGAGGCACCAGTAAGCGCGCAGTCAAGCACCAGCGAGACACCAAAGTCGTCACCTCAGACGAGGCGCAAGAAAGATGAGCGGCGAGTCTCTGTGAAGCTCGAAGGGCTATCGGGCGAACTTGAAGACAACGCCGAGGTCTACATTAAAAGCGCCACCGCTGCAGGGCTCTCCGCACTGTCGACCTTTGACAGAATTCGCGTCGAGCGCGCCGTGCGTGATGCGCTTTCTGCGCTCGGCTACTTTAGCCCAGAGCTCGAGACATCGTGGGAAGAAACCGAGAGTGCCGTCACCCTTCGCGTCAAAGTTGACAAGGGCGACCCCGTGACCATCGCCGCGACCAATATCCGCGTAGAGGGCGATGGCGCGGAGGAACCATTTTTTAAGCCGATTCTCGAAAAGGCCCCGCCGATCGGCAGCGTGCTCAATCAGAGCGACTACGACAGCATTAAAAATCAGCTCCTCAAAAGTGCCATCGAGCACGGCTACTTCCGTAGTGAATTCAAGGAGCACGAGCTCGGTGTGCAGCGCGCCACCCATAAGTCGTACTGGAAGCTGCTGCTCAATACGGGACCGCGCTTTAAACTTGGGCACGTAACCTTTACGGGTAGCCAAATCCAAGAAGAATATCTGCGAGCCTTGATTCCTTTTGAAGAAGGTGAGCCCTACACCAACGAGCGTTTCTCGCGACTTTCACAAAACCTCAATGAGACTGGATGGTTTTCCACTGTCGTTGTGGTGCCACAGACAGAACAAGCTGATGAGCACTACGTCATGCCAGTGAGCGCCACCGTGGTGCCGCGCATTAAAAATACCGTTGACCTTGGGCTCGGCTTCAGTAGTGACGGTGGCCCCCACGGCTCCATGCATTGGAACCGCCCTTGGATTAATAGCCGCGGTTGGAGTCTCGATGCGGATGTCGATCTCGATAAAAACGAGCCCTCTGCCGAGCTCGAATTCAAAATCCCACTCGCACGCAATCCGCTCGAACATTACTGGACGGTGTCAGCCTCCTACGAGAAAACGGATCTAAACGACACGGAAAGCTCTCAGGTCGACATGGCCGTGGCACGCCACTGGAAGTATGAAAACCGCTGGCAACGCGAGGTGCATGTACATTTTCTGCACAACGCCTTCACGCAAGCCGATGTGAGCCACACCACCACCATTGTCTACCCAGGCATTCAGTTTGATCGCACGCGCTACCGTGGCAGTGAGACCTTTCCGAGTTGGGGCGACTCGCAACGCTACGGCTTTGATATGGCGCGCTCTGGGATTTTGAGCGATGTGAGCTTTTTGCGCTTTACGCTCAACGCATCACTTGTGCGCACCCCTTGGGAGGGACATCGCTTCATCACGCGCGCTGCGTTTGGGTGGCTCGCAACGGAAAGTTTTGATGAGATTCCGCCAGATCTGCGCTTTTTCGCGGGTGGTGACCGTAGCATCCGTGGCTATGACTACAAGAGCGTATCGCCTACCGATAGCGCGGGGCGTCTGACTGGCGCCAAAAAGATGCTCACCGCAAGCCTTGAGTATCAGAAACGAATCGAAGGGCCTTGGTGGGGCGCAGCCTTTGTCGACGGCGGTGAGGCCGTGCACTCCTTTGCGAATGTGCGCTGGAAAGTGGGCGTGGGCGCTGGGGTACGCTGGGTCTCTCCCATTGGCCCAATCAAGCTAGACATCGCCTTCCCGACAGACGGCGGTTTTTCCATCAAAAATGCCCATCTCTACTTTGCGCTCGGCACGGAGCTCTAAGAAAACGCAAGACGCTTATAGACATTAATCGAGATTCGCCATGGCAGAGACCGATAGCAAACACGAGGAAAGCGGCAAGTCCGCGGGACAAAAGGACGCACTTACGTCCGTCGATAGCCCAAGCGCCAATGAGCCAACGCCTTCGGCAGCTCGCGCGCGGCTCCCCAAATGGGCACGCGCGCTTGGCTGGGGGCTTTTTGGCGTCATGAGCACCACAGTGCTCACCGTGGGTGTTTTCACCGCCGTGCCTGCCCTGCAACACAAAGTCATCATGCTTGGGGTGGGTGCCGTCGACGGGCTCAAAATCAACAAAATCGAGGGTCACCTCCTGCACCCAACGCTGACAGGGATTCGGTATGAAGCGCCTGGGATCTCGGTGGAGATTCATGAGCTCAAGTGGGCTATTGACTGGCGAGAGCTTCCAGCACGTCACCTTCGACTTCCCCTGCTCGCCGCAGAAGGCGTTCGGGTAAAGGTTGATACCAGTGCGCTGCCCAAGTCCGAAGAAAAGAAAGAGGAGCCTCTTGGGCGAATTGAACTCCCGATTGCGGTAACGCTTGAAAACACGAGCCTCTCAGCGCTCGAGGCGGATATCGATACGGAACACCTCTCGCTTGGAGCGCTGCACTTAGCGCTCCAAGCAAAAAAATCGACACTCACGCTCGAGCGTCTGACGCTTGATAAGCTCGCCGTAAGTGAGACTCAGCGCAGTAACGCAGCACCGAGCGCCGCCCCACAGCCCACGGCAGCCGCTCAGAGTGCAACACATGAGAGTGACGCACACCCAATTGAGAACCACGGACCCGCGCAGGAAAGCAGTGCCTCAGGCGCGGATACTGCCGCAAATAGCGCCGCGAAACGTCCCGCGCTAAAAGCGGAAAACCCGCTCGTGGCGCTTGAAAAAACGCTCGCCGAGCCGCTACTGAGCGAAAAACACCTCCCCTCGCTCGCGGCGCTCCCTGTTGACGTCGATCTGAAAAGCGTTGAGCTCAAAGAGATTTCGTTTGCTACGCCCGCGCTTCAGCTCCCTACGCTTGAACATCTCACACTCATTGCAAGCGTGCGTGACACTGGGGTAAAACTTCCACACTTGGCAGCTGCGCTCGACGATGGCACGCGGTTACTCGCGTCGGGACGGTGGGAAGCAAAAGAGATGCACCCGGTCGCTGCCTCCTTTTGGGTGAAGCCAGGTGAGGCGCTCAAAAAAGCGCTCCCCACGCCCATTGAACCCCTGAGCTCGCTCTCGAGCCTCACGCTCGACGTTAAGGGTGCGCTACTCACAGAAGTTCAAGCAACGCTTGCTGGCGCAGGCGCGCACCCCTTTGACGCCAAACTCACCGCTCGCCCTGCCGTTGCTGGTAACCCCGTCACGCTCGAGGCGCAACTCTCGCATATCGACGCAGGGGCCACGCTGCCCGCTGCGGACGCGCTCACCCTCGCCTTTGCGGCGGACTTCAGCGCGCAAGGCCTCGCGAAAGGCGCAGCCACTCAAGCCACGGCTGATGAAGCAACCGCCACAACCGGCGCCAGCCCTGCCGCAGTCCCTAGGGCGAACGCGAGCCAAGAATCCACCCCAACAAGCAAAACCGCTCCCGCCTCAGCGCCGCGCAACTTCACCCTTGCGCTAAAGGGGACGGTGGTTCCTGCCCCTCTAGAGGGCATACCTGCCATCAAGCCGCTTACGCTCAACGTCGAGGCAGATGGAACGCTCTCGCACCTCAGCATCCGCAACACCGGTCTTCAGAACAAAGAGATGACCGCAGTACTGGAGGGAGAGCTCGATTGGCGGGAAAAACTCGCGGGCGAGGTGAATCTTGCCCTCGTGCGGTTCCACGTGGGCGCACTCGCACCAGCCGTCCCAGTACGGCTCGGCGGCGAGGCAATGCTGAGTTTTTCTAGCGAAAGTGCTGACATTGCTAACAGCTGGAGCGCCGAACTCAAGCGCGCGCGCTTTACTGGGGAGCTACTCAATGGTGCGACCCCCTCCGAGAAGGCGCCCAGCAAGCAAGGCAGCACGAAAGCGGCGCGCACACAAGCAGAGCCCACCAAAGCTCGCGGCAAAGCGCGCGCAAGCACGCAGGTCGCCTCTGCAAGCGCCGCCCAAGCAGGCGGCATCAATCGCGTGGAGCTAGATGCCGAAGCGCGCGTCAACGCTAAGCTCGAGTGGAGCGCTAAGGTTAAATCTTTACGCTGGGGCGAAAATAGTGCCACGCTCGACGGACGTGGTACTGTCAATAACGGGGTGCTAGCGACGCACAGTGTTGCTCAACTTGCACTCGATAAGCTCTCGGACTTCTCCCCAACGCTGCACGGTGCGCTCAGCGGCCAACTCACCGTGGACGGCGCCTTTGGTAGCGCGCACCTTGCGCCCATCATCAGCGCAGAGCTCTCAGGCGACGATCTCTCGCTTCATGCCGCTGATGGCGCCCTGATTGCTAGCCTTGGTGCGCTCGATCTGCACGGCACCTTTGGGAAAAAAGGGGGTGAGCCGCTGACGCTCACGCTCTCCAAGCTTCTTGTCGGTGAGTCCGACGAGGAGGCTAGTCCCATGAAGCTCTCCGAAGTTAAGCTCACGCTGGCGGGGACACTACCCTCGCATCGTGTCACACTTGACGCGATGGACGGGCCGCTACCACTCTCGATTGCACTCACGGGGGGGCTTAACAGTGCCTTAACCGCTTGGCGCGGCTCGCTTGAGCGCGCCAAACTCACAACGCCTATTGGTCCTTGGGAAGCGGGAAATGTGGCGCTCTCCGCAAACCTCAGTGAGGGTAGCGCACGCATTGCCCCGCACTGCTGGCGCAATACTTTTTCAGCTAAAGCAACACCCAACGAGGTGTGCCTTGCGCAAGAGGCGGTCGTTGGAAACGCAGGCTCCGCAAAATTAGCTCTCAAGCACTTTGATGTCGCAGCGCTTAGCTCGGTGATGCCGCGCGACCTTAGCCTATCGGGCGTCTTTACTGGAGGCGCAAACCTCGCATGGAACGCGGCCGATCACGGAGCGCTACCCAAACTCACAGCTGAACTCAATAATGCGGGGCTCACGCTCACGAACGCCACGGATAACGGCCCCGTAGCCATTAAGTTTGAGCGCATTGCGCTCGAAGCGAAAACCGAAAAAGAAGCGCTTGCCGCTAAGCTCATCGTTACCCCCGAACACAATGGCGCACTCGCTCTTGATGTAGGGCTCTCCAATCTTTCGAGCAAATCGCCCAAGCTCTTGGGACACATTCAGCTCGACAAATGGACACTTGATGCGCTCAATCAGCTCTTTGACACTGGGGAGGTCGTGCACGGCACGCTCGCCGCGGATGTGAAGCTCGGCGGCACCCTCGCCGCCCCTGAGCTCACGGGGCAAGTGCATCTGCACGATGCGGATGTGAAAAATGGGTTGGTGCCCATTGCGATTGAGCCCTCAGATATTGTGCTCACCTTTGAGGGACGCCGCTCCACGCTTGCAGGGAACATTCGCACCACCGAGGGCGAACTCGCCATCAATGGCGAGGCGGACTGGACTGATATGGCTGCGCCAAGCGCAGAAGTGCGGCTTCGCACGCGCCGTGATGGACGTGATGAGACCATGGGGCTCACACTGCCCCCGTACGCAGAACTCAACGTGGGGGCCGACGTGACGGCGCGCGCAACCAATAGCGGCTTAGACGTCTCGGGCGAAGTGGTCATTCCTCGCGGCACCATCACCATTAAAGAGTTGCCCGATTCCGCCGTTCAAGCCTCAAGCGACTTGGTGATGCTCAAGCGAGACCTTACGCCCATGGCGCCCAAAGGCTCTAGCTTTCCCATTCGCAGTTCGCTCAAAATCACCATCGGCCCACGCGTGCGCGTTGACGCCTTTAACCTCAAAGCACGCCTCTCTGGGGAGCTGTCGCTGAAGCAATCCAATCAAGGCTTGGGGCTTAATGGCTCAATCAAACTCAATAACGGCAACTTCTATGCCTACGGCCAAGCGCTCAATATCACCAAGGGCGAGATCCTCTTTTCTGGCCCCGTGGATAACCCCTACCTCAACCTTGAGGCTGTACGTGACGCGAACGCGACCGAGGACTCTGTCACCGCGGGGCTCCGTGTAACGGGCGCCGCCTCCGCACCGAAGGTCACCATCTTCTCGACGCCAGCGATGAGTCAAGAAGAGGCGCTCTCCTACCTCTTGCGCGGCCAAGGGCTTGGGAGCTCGAGCTCGGACGGTCAAGCCGTTGCCACCGCACTGCTCGGAATGGGGCTCTCGCAAACCTCAAGCATTGTGGGCTCCATTGGTAGCGCCTTTGGCATCCGCGATCTTCAGGTCACAAGCGAAGGCGTGGGCGTCAAAACAAAAGTCGTTGTCAAGGGTAACCTCCTGCCACGCCTGCAGCTTAAGTATGGCGTCGGGGTCTTTGATTCGCTCGCAACCTTCACACTACGCTACCGGCTGCTACCGCGGCTCTACCTACAGGGGGTTTGGGGAGAAAATCAAACGCTTGACCTACTCTATCGCTGGGAATTTAACTAAGCGCTCTGGCGTGGTGCAACGTGCCGCAGTGCGCCACGCCAGAGAGCCTTTCCTGACTCGAGCGTTGAGAGAAAACCCTCGAATCATTAGGGATTTCACCTACCTCTATCTTCCTACTCGTACCCTACCCAAAAACTCTGTAAGCATCGGCCATCTTCTTGATGCAACGCAGAGCATGGCCACGAATTCGCGCGCTAAGCAGTGGGGCTCAGCCACTCTTTCCTATAATGCAAATACCTCTTTTAGATTAGTTGATACCAAAAACTACACCCAAATACCTAGATTTGGATGTTAGTTTGAGAGAAGGGATCCTCTTATGGCACTCAAAACCTATGAATATGCCTACGGGCATGGAACGCAAACCTTTCACCTTGACGATGCCCTCGTGATGAAGGAGATCCGCACGGCAGCCTTCCCTGAAATGCAGGATATTGAGCGCGGTGTGCTCGATGCCATTGAGCATCCCATTGGCAGCCGCCCCCTCTCGGAGATTATTCGCCCAGGCGATACCGTTGCCTTTATCTGCAACGACCCCACGCGCGTAGCCAACAGCTTTGATTTCATGCCAATCTTTGTGCGTGAAATGAACCGTCTCGGTGTGCCCGACGAAAATATGAAGATTGTCTTTGCGCTCGGAACCCACCGCGCGATGACCGAAGAGGAAATGGCCGAAGCGGTGAGCCCAGACGTGGCACGTCGCATTCGCTGTTTTAATTCCATCTCCACCATTGAAGGGGACTTCGAATATCAGGGAACGACAAGCCGCGGCACCCCCGTTTGGATTCACAAAGAGCTCTGTAACGTCGACCATGTCATTCTCACGGGCACGATCGTGCACCACTACTTCTCGGGCTATGGCGGCGGACGTAAAGCCGTGCTTCCTGGATGCGCAGCAATGGAAACGGTGCGAGTCAATCACAGTTTCATGCTCAACCCCAATGCACGCTTGGGTGTGATGGACGGCAATCCCTGCTACGAGGATCAGATGGAAGGCGTGGCGCTCTTTGCGAAGAACCGCTCGCTCTTTCTCTTTAACGCGGTGCTCGATGCCAAACACCGCTTCCTCAAAATGTTTGCGGGCGACTATAACCTCGCGCATCGTGAGGCTTGTAAATTCGTCGATGCGGTCTACGGGGCTGAAATTCCCGAAGAGGCCGATCTAGTGATCGTCTCCTGCGGGGGTTATCCCAAGGACATCAACGTCTATCAGATGCAAAAGACGATGGAAAACGCAAGTTGTGCCGTTCGAAAGGGCGGCGTCGTGATTCTGCTTGCGGAGTGCGAAGAAGGTAGCGGCAGCAAAGTTCTCGAAGAGACGTTCCGAGAGCTCAAAAGCCCTGAGGTTATTCGCAAAAAACTCGAGAGTAACTTCCGAATCGGCGCCAACAAGGCCTACGCTATCACGCGTCCGATTGAGAAAGCGCACTACATTTTGGTGACGAAGCTCGACAAAGCGCTCGCGCGCGACATGCTTTTTACCGCGGCGCTCGATAACGTCGATGACGCGATTGAAGCGGCTAAACTCTTTGTGGGTGATACGCCCAAGACGCTTTTGATGCCAGAGGGCAGCCTCACCGTTCCGCGCGTGGTGAAGCATGACTGAGCACGTTGCACCGGGCATCCTCTTTGACTGGGCGCGTGCGGCGCGCATTGGGCTGCCTGAAGCGGTCTTTTGCGAAGGCAAACCTCGCGAGGCGCTCGCTGCGCTAGCTCAAGCGATGCGCGCGCCTGACGCTGCGCCCATTCTCTTTACGAGACTTGCGCAAGACTTGGTGCCAGCGCTTTTCGTGAGCGAAGCAGCGCCCTTTGACTACGATTCGCTCTCGCGCACTGGGTGGTACCGCTCTTGCCCGCAACGCGCTGGACGCGTAGCGATTGTTTCTGCGGGGACTGCCGACGTGCCAGTGACACGGGAAGCCGCGCGAACGCTTGCGTACTTGGGTTTTTCGTATACGCTTTTTGAGGACTGCGGCGTCGCAGGGCTCTGGCGGCTTGAGGCACAACTTGACACCATCAACGCACACGACGCTGTTATTGTTGCGGCAGGGCTCGATGCAGCGCTCGCGAGCGTGCTCGGTGGCCTCACGCCGCTGCCGCTCATTGCGGTACCGACCTCGGTAGGCTACGGCGTAGCACGCGCGGGAGAAACCGCGCTATCTAGCATGCTCGCTTCCTGCGCACCTGGCGTGGCGGTCATGAATATCGATAATGGTTATGGTGCGGCCTGTGCTGCCGCGAGAATATTAGGTAGAGAGAATCGTCATGACAACTGACGTTGCAAAAACGCATCTCACCATACGGATCAGCGCTGGCTTTAATGCGGAAGTGATGCTCGCAGGGTTACTTGCGATCACAGCTCAAACGGCTGGCACCGCCAATGCTACACTCGCTACGCTCTTTCCGAACGTGCAGGCCACACTCGACTATGGTCCAGCGAGTGTCAATGCCATCATGGGCGTGAGAGCCAAGTTGATCACCGCTCCGCTCCCCTCCTCGGCCGAGCTGCAGGCAAGCAACGCCACCGACCACAAAGAGCATCACGCCTCACACGCTCATCGCTCCTATCGCGACATACTTGCCTACTATGACCGAGAGGCTCGCCTCTCCGAAGGCGCACTCGATCGCGTTGAACGCATCTGGGGCGTGCTCGCTGCGGCCGAAGCTAAGGTGCATGGCACCAAAGCTGAGGCGGTACACTTTCATGAGGTGGGTCGACTCAGTAATGTACTCGCCATTGGCCTTATTGCCAGGTTCATAGAACGCTTAAACGTTAGCCTCTCGGCAAGCCCCGTACCCGTCGCAGACGGTGCAATTCGTTGCGCGCATGGCCTTGTTGCCAACCCAGCGCCCGCCATGATGGCGATGCTGCCTGGGGTACCCGTCGTGCCGTTTTTGGGTGTAGGCGAGCCCGTCACGCCCACGGGCATGGCTATTTTGCTGGGGCTTGGTGCGACGTTTGGTCCTTGGCCACGCATGCGCGTGACGGCTGAAGCACTGGCCTACGCGCGAACAACCTTTACTGGCGTGCCCAACGGGACGCGCTTTGTGCTAGGAGAACTCTCATGAGCCTCGTGCTCGATAAAAACGATCCGATTTGGGCACCCCTTGCCGCTGCGCTCTCCAATGCCGCGCTCGAGAACCACCTCAACATCGCCTACTCTGGCGGTTTTGATAGCCGTTTTCTCGCCTTTTGCGCAAAGGCACTCGGCTTTGAGGTCACGCTCTGGCATGTCACAGGTCCACATATTCCTCAGCAGGAAACTCAGGATGCGCTTGAACGAGCAAAAGAGATGGCACTCACCGTGAAGTTGGTTCCAGCCGATCCCACACGCATCTCGGACTTTGTTTCGGCGGGGCGTAAACGTTGTTACGCCTGCAAGCGCGCTGTCTTTTCCACGCTACTTGCGATGATTGAAGGGGATCTCTGTGACGGAACGAACGCCACCGACACGTTCCAGTACCGTCCTGGGGAAAAAGCGCTAAAAGAGCTTGGTGTACATTCCCCTTGGCGAGAGGGAGGCTACGAAAAAGTGCGAATGCGCAAAATCGCCGCAACGCTCGGTTTCCCAGCCCCTGATCAACCGTCCCGCCCTTGTCTCATGACAAGGTTCCCCTATGGGATGCAGCCGAGACGGGACTTGATGGCACTCGCCACCACGGTCGAGTGTGGACTTCTAAAGCGCTATCCCAAGGTGGCACTACGCTGTCGTTTCCCCGATGGGCTCACGCCCGTGGTACATGTTGAGCGTGCATCGATCAGAGGGTTGGATGAAGCGGCCTTTCTCTCAGAGCTCGAAGAAGAGATTATTCGTGTCTCGGGAATTAGCATCCCCGTCGAAGTTCATGACGTTCTTTCTGGCTACTTTGACCGCATTCCGCAGCCAATCATTCCGCTCTAAGCGGAACGTACTCCATATCCCCGCTTCCGCCCTGCCACTCAGAGAGCAATAGGCAGGGCGCACAGCGCTCAGAGAAGGTGCAAAAGGAACAATCCTTAGCTAATCAGTGCGCTCTCTTAGACGCCACGATTTCAAAGAGTGGCGTCTCCCCATAGACCAGCTTTTCCTTTTCATCCCAAAGCGTCTCAATGATAGAGAGATCGGTGTGCACTTCGCTAAAGCCCACCTCGTTGAGCGCTTTGACATCCCAAGCGGGGCGCACTTGAGCCGAAAGGGGGAGTGCCGCCACATCGATCGGATCTGCGTCGATGCTCGCGGGCTCAAACGTACAACCATAGCGCTCAATGCATGCCTGCTCAGCGCGTGCACAACGCGCTGCGAGCGCCTCATCAAAAAGCGGTAAATGCCAATTGGCATCGTAAACCAGTAACCGTCCGCCGGGTCGCAGGCGGGGGAGCGCCTCACGATAAAAGCCCACGGGATCCGAAAGCGTCCACGTAACGTTTCGACTCACGATCACGTCAAAAGTTTCAGCAGCAAAGTGTGAGAGCCCAGCTTCGGTATGAATAAAGGAGGGCGGGCTCGCAAGACACTCACTTGCCGCATGGGCTCGAGCCTGCGAAACCATCCCTGCTGCAATATCAATACCTGTGACGCTATGCCCCATCTCTGCAAGCAGGATGCTGAAAAAACCTGGACCACAACCAAAGTCCAGCACCTTGGCGCGCTGAGGCACATGGAGCGCAAACCGTGCCTTCCAAGCCTCACGGCGAAAGCTCGCGAGCTCATCACGAATAATGCTGCCGTAGTGCGCGCTATCAGCACTCCAATAGCGCCCCATCTCGGTATTGTCTTGAGAACTCATCACAGACACGCTCCCTAGTCTGCCTAAGGCGCTTTACGCGCCAGAAGCGAAAACATGCGAATGGGATTCCATGTTTCATCCTGATCGGGATAGATTCGCTCGGAGAGGGTCTCATCGGCGCGAACATCCTCAAAGCCGAGTTGAGTGAGAAGCGCCACATCAAATGCAGGGCGCGTTTCATGGCTGACCGAGAGCGCGGCCTTAATGGCGTCACACTCGAGCAGCTCTGCGTCCGTAATGTCGCGGTGCGAATTTTCAACCCCCTGCTCCTTGAGTTCTTTGGTGCAGGCACAAAAAGAGACAGGACCGTAGTTGGCATCAAAGTTGATGAGAAGCCCACCAGGCACCAACAGTCGCTGCCAAAGCGCATAGGCCTCACGAACGTCAGGAAGTGTCCACGTAAGGTTGCGCGTGACGATCGCATCAAAGCTTTCGGCAGCAAAGGGTAACGCCATGGCATCCATCACTTCAAAGCGTGCATGCACTGCGGCGTGTCGAGCGGCGAATCGACGAGCCTCTTCAATCATTTTCGGAGACAGATCCACGCCCAACACATCGTGCCCCATCGAAGACAGTAGGACAGCAAAAAAGCCCGTCCCCGTTCCGATATCCAAAATCCGCAAGGATCGCGCAGGAAGTAGCGCATCAAACTCCGCCAACCACCGTGCACGGCGCACGCTTTCAATTTCCGCTTCGCGAAGCTCGCCAAAAGCGCTCGCCCGTCGATCCCAGTACGCTCGAATGCGTTCTTCAAGAAGAAATGGGGAGTTGGCCATCAAGTCTGTCATTGTCGTCTCGGAGAAGGGCACCGCAGAGATTGGCGCGATGCAGGCTCATGATTTCTGGCTGAGGCAGCTCAGAGCCGCACTCAAAACACGTGCGCATTATACGTCATACAAGTTCTGTTTTCGTATGAAATATGAGGAAAACGCACTTCTTCTTACGTTGGATCAAGTAGACGTCGCCCGCTGCGCTCTTGAGAAAAGATGGCCACCTATGAGCAAATAAAAACCTCCGCCACTCTGTATCAAGAGCTCTCACGTCTTAAGCGCCTTCTCAGAGGAGCTCTGATACAATTCCATGACACACAAGTGATTGACTGGAGGAATTTGATGCCCATCCAAGTGGTGGAGACCGCCTTGCGCGATGTGCGCATTATTGAACCACGCGTCTTTGGCGATGAACGTGGATTCTTTTTTGAATCCTTTAACGAGCGTGATTTTGAGCAAGTGGCCCCTGGTGTGCATTTCGTACAGGACAATCAATCCATGAGCCGCCGTGGCGTTGTGCGCGGTCTGCACTATCAACTGCCGCCACATGGGCAGGGAAAGCTCGTACGAGCAATCGCTGGCACCATCTATGATGTGGCCGTCGACGTGCGTCGTAGCTCTCCCACGTTTGGTCAGTGGGTGGGTGTTGAACTGTCGGCGGAAAATTTCCGCCAACTGTGGATCCCCGCGGGTTTTGCGCATGGCTTTGTGGCGCTCTCTGAATGTGCGATGGTCGCCTATAAAACCACCACTTACTGGGAAAAGAGCGCCGAAGTCTCCATTCGCTGGGATGACCCCACGCTCGCCATCGATTGGCCGCTTGACGAAAAACCCATTTTAAGCGGCAAGGATGCCCTTTCCCCCTATTTTGAAAACGCGCGTTTCTATCCCTAAGCGACATCTACTGACATGATTATTGTGACTGGCGGAGCTGGCTTCATCGGCTCAAATTTTGTCCACCATTGGCTCAAAACTACTGACGAGGCCGTCGTCAACCTTGATGCCCTTACCTACGCGGGCAACCTTGAAAATCTCAAGGAACTTGAAGGGGATGCGCGCCACATTTTTGTCAAAGGCGATATCCGCGACCGTGCACTCGTTAGCGAACTTCTCGCAACGCATAAACCACGAGCGATCGTGCATTTCGCTGCGGAAAGTCATGTCGACCGTTCAATCGATGCGCCCGACGCGTTTGTGAGCACCAATGTGGGTGGCACGCTCAATCTGTTGCAATGTGCCAAAGCGTATTGGGAGTCTGAACTCAAGAGCGATGCGAACGCCTTCCGCTTTTTGCATGTCAGCACGGACGAGGTCTACGGCTCGCTCACGTTTGATGCACCAGCCTTCACCGAAGAAACGCCCTACCAGCCAAACTCACCCTACTCTGCCTCAAAGGCAGCAAGCGACCACCTTGTGCGCGCGTGGTATCACACGTATGGCTTCCCTGTACTTACCACCAACTGCTCGAACAACTACGGGCCGCGTCAATTCCCTGAAAAGCTCATTCCGCTAATCATTAGCAATGCGCTTGAAGGCAAGCCACTGCCGATTTATGGCGATGGGCTCAACATTCGTGACTGGCTCTACGTGGAAGATCACTGCCGCGCAATCGCCATGGTGCTCTCGAAAGGACGCCCTGGTGAGACCTATAACGTGGGCGGCAACGCTGAACGCAACAACCTCACCATCGTGAATACCGTCACGAGTCTGCTCGATGAGCTTGTGCCGCGCGCTAGTGGCCGCTACGCCGATCTCATCACCTTTGTGAAGGATCGCCCTGGACACGATCGCCGCTATGCCATTAACGCAAGCAAACTCAAGCGCGAGCTAGGGTGGGAGCCGATTGAGACCTTTGAGAGCGGGCTCCGCAAGACCATTGAATGGTATCTCAGCAACCCAGACTGGGTCGCGCATATCAAGAGCGGCGCGTACCGCGAATGGATTGCCAAGCACTATGCGCTCTGATCATCCAAAAGTTCTGCTACTCGGCCGCACAGGTCAAGTGGGTTGGGAACTCGAACGCGTCCTTGCCCCATGGGGGGCGTTGACCGCACTCGACAGGCATAGCGCCCCACTCTCGGGAGATCTCTCTCAGGCTGATGCCTTGCGGGAAACACTCCGAACGCTCGCCCCTCAGGTCATTTTTAACGCCGCAGCCTACACAGCGGTCGATAAAGCTGAAAGTGAGGCGCAAGCCGCGCAGTCCATCAACGCCGACGCGCTCGCTGTCATCGGAGAGGAAGCCGCCCGCTTGGGGGCGCTTGTTGTGCACTTCAGCACAGACTATGTCTTTGACGGTGAAGGGGTATTGCCCTACAGGGAAGATGACGTGGCGCATATTGCCCCGCTCAATACCTATGGGCGCACGAAATGGCAGGGTGAAGAAAATCTACGCGCCAGTGCTGCAGAACACTTGATTTTCCGCACCAGCTGGGTCTATGGCGTGCACGGGAAAAACTTCATGAAGACGGTGCTCAGACTCGCCAAATCACGCGAAACGCTATCGATGGTCGCTGATCAGATGGGAGCCCCCACGAGTGCCGCCTTTATCGCTGATATCGCAAGCGCCCTCGCAGAGCGAGTCATTCATGGCGAGCGCCAACTCATCGGCACCTACCATCTCGTGCCAAACGGCACCACGTCGTGGTATCAGTTTGCTCGGTGGATTCTGGAGCAGGCCGAGGGCACAGAGCGTTTTAAGCTCATGCCAGACATGATCCGACCCATTAGCACCCAAGAATTTCCTACAAGCGCAAGACGCCCGCTTAATTCGCGCCTAGATAACCGCAAACTGCAAAGCGTGCTACCCGCTGGCGCTATCCAAAATTGGGATTACTATGCGCAACGTGCGCTCGGTGTTATTTCCGAACTTCTTTGACCAAGTGAGAGTTTTATGACGAGAAAAGGTCTGATTTTGGCTGGCGGCTCCGGCACGCGCCTTGCCCCGATTACGCTCGCGGTGAGTAAACAGCTTCTGCCTGTCTACGATAAGCCCATGATCTATTACCCCCTCTCCACGCTGATGGCTGCAGGGATTCGAGATATTCTGCTTATTTCAACACCCGTTGATCTGCCGCGCTTTGAGAACCTCTTAGGGGATGGCTCGCAGTGGGGTATCCATCTCTCGTACTGCGTGCAACCGTCACCTGACGGACTTGCACAGGCCTTTATCCTTGGACGGGACTTCATTGGAAATGATCCTTCTGCGCTTATCCTAGGTGACAACCTCTTCCATGGCTCGCACCTTGAAGAACTGCTTGCTGCAGCCAATGCACGCCCTGAGGGGGCTACCGTCTTCGCCTATCAGGTCTCTGATCCAGAGCGTTACGGCGTCGTGGATTTCGACCAACATATGCGCGCGCTTTCCATCGAAGAAAAGCCCGCCAAACCTAAATCCAACTTCGCCGTCACAGGGCTCTATTTCTACGACAACGATGTCTGCGATATCGCCCGTGACATTCGCCCGAGCCCGCGCGGAGAACTGGAAATCACTGATGTGAATGCGACCTACCTCAAACGCGGCGCGCTCTCCGTTGAAGTCATGCAACGTGGCTACGCCTGGCTTGACACGGGTACGCACGACTCGCTTCTAGAAGCTTCTAGCTACATCGCCACGCTTCAAAAGCGTCAGGGCCTATTGGTCGGCAGCCCCGAAGAGGTCGCCTTCAATAACGGCTGGATTAGTGCTCAAGAGCTTCAAAAACTCGCCGAGCCGCTGAAAAAGACCAACTACGGTAAGACCCTCCTTGGCCTGCTAAAAACACTCTAAAGCGAACTCTCTACGATTCGCTATTCGATCTAAGCCAAGAGCCTCAGGGTCACCCTGAGGCTCTTGGTTTTACGGGGTGGCGTAGCGAAGCAGAAATGCCCGCCCCCCCATGCAAAAGGCCCCAGATTTCCATCCGAGGCCTTCAAGTTATGAATCAGTCAAACTGAGCTGATTAGAACTTGTGAACCAAGCCGAGACCGACTTCACCAAACTTCATCTTGGTGGTGTCATCATCCTTAATCTTCAGCTGATGATAGCCACCGTAGGTGTAGACGGCAGTACGCTTGCTGAGCGGATACTTGTAGCCAGCACCAAAGCCATAGCCACTGTACTTAGCATCAGAATCTTCCGCCTTGTCCTTCACGGAGACGTAGCTCACCTGCAGGAGCAGATCGCCACCAGCAACTGGCGTGATATTACCGAAGGAGAGATTCCAGCCTTCCCAATCACCACCAAAGTTAAGTTTCTTCGATTCCCACTTGGTTCCGTTATAGACAAATGCAGGGACAACAGCCGGCCCCACGCCAGAGGCGTGCTTCGTGTACTGAGCCATACCCATAACCTTGGTCACACCAAAGTCATAGCTTGCGCCATACGAAACCTTGAGCTGTTCCTTAAGGTCTTCATCGGTCTTGCCAGGAGCCTGGGAGGGAGCGGAATCTTCAAAAGACACTTCATAAACAGGCTTTTCACCCTTCATGAGATAGTCAACAACGATACCCGTGCTGAAGGCACCAGCGTCATACTTGGCACCCAAAGCCGCATAGCGGTTATTGTTGTTAGCAGAGGCCTCTTCCTGACCATCAGCCTGGAAGCTGTACTGAGCATAAACCTTCAGGCCATTAAGATCCGGCGTGATATAGGTAAGGGTGTTGTCAGCACGGTCAGCATAGCCGAACTTGTAGTAAGCATTCGTGCCAGCACCAGCCCAACCCGTACCAAACGGCACGTAGGTATAGATATAGGAAACCGTACCCAAACCAGAGTCCAAAGCTCCATCACGGCCAGCAGCCAATGTACCGAACGGACCAGCCACATACATAGAGGCGGCACGGCCAAAGAGGCGGCCACCCTGACCGAGTTTGCCGTCATCAGCGCTAAACCCAGATTCGAGCTGGAAGCCGACCGTATAGCCGTTACCCAGTTCTTCCGAGCCCTTCAAGCCCCAACGGTTGCCAGCGGTAACACCACTCGTCAGACCATAGTTATGGCTGGCATCGCCATCACCAATCTTAGAGTACGTGTAGTTCAACGCTTCGTCAACAACGCCGTACAGTGTAACGTTGGCAGCAACGGCGGAGCCAGCAAAGGCGCCGAGAACTGCAACAGCAGCAAGAGTCTTCTTAAACATCATTCAGTCCTTTTAATGTCGTTAGAAGGTGGGTCAGAAGGATGAGGGCAAGCCCCCATCGGTATCTTCTTCATAAAAAATGACTCAGATCGGGAACTAGAAAAAAGTCCCCCATAAGGTCGAATTCCAGCCATGCATGTTACATGACGCCTTCTATACTAACAAAATCAAGATTTTGTGCAATAGGTGTTGCGTCTTAGTCACAAATGTAATAAATCAATAGAACAAGCCGTTTAGGCTACATTTTCTTAATACAAAAAAAGCAGGGAAAACCCTGCCTTCATTGCAAAAGAGCCTCGGATCGTCACCCGAGGCTCTTTCGTTTTAGTCTATTAAGCTCTGATCAAGAGATTAGAACTTGTGGACGAGGCCGAGACCAGCTTCACCAACCTTGGTCTTGCCGTTGTCAGCAGACTTTTCCTTAAACTGATTCCAACCACCATAGGTGTAAACGCTGGTGCGCTTGCTGAGCGGGTAGGCATAGCCAAGGCCAATACCGTAACCATTGAACTTGCCGTTGCCGTCTTCAGCCTTATCCTTGACAGCGAGGTACTTAGCCTGCGCATAAGCGGTACCACCAAGAACCGGGGCGGAGACGCCGAGGCCGAGGTTCCAACCTTCGAGATCGCCCGAGAACAGGTACGTATCAACCTTCGTCACTTTGTCCATGTGCTTCGTGTACTGAGCAAGGCCATAGACCTTCGCAACACCGAAGTCATAGCTTGCACCATAGGAAACCTTGAACTGGTCATCCTTGTCCTCATCATTACCCTCAGCCTTCAGAAGCTGGTCAACAACGAGACCCGTGCTGAAAGCTCCAACCTTGTACTGGGCGCCCAAAGCGGCATAGCGGTTGTTGTTGTTGGCGGAAGCCTTTTCCTGATCATCAGCGGCGAAGGAGTACTGGGCATAGACCTTGAGGCCGTTGAGATCTGGGGTCACGTACGTGAGCGTGTTGTTGGCGCGGTTAGCATAACCGAAGTTGAGGAGGTTCTTGGAAGCGACATTGCCCCAACCCGTACCAAAAGCGGAGTACTGATAGAGGAAGGAAACGGAACCAAGACCAGAATCCAAGGCGCCATCGCGGCCAGCAGCGATCGTACCGATCGGGCCAGTCACGAACACGGAAGACATACGATCAAAAAGAGTACCTTCCGTGGTGAGCTTACCTTCGTCAGCGTTGAAACCGTTTTCGAGCTGGAAGCCAACGTTGTAACCATTGCCGAGTTCTTCGACGCCCTTGAGGCCCCAGCGGCTGGCGGAGTTCACACCAGACTTGAGACCATACGTCTGCTTAGCAGCATCAGCGCCAGACTTAACGTAGGAATAATCGAGAGCTTCGTCAACGATACCGTAGAGGGTGACGGAAGCAGCGGAGGCGGCGCCAGCGAAAGCACCGAGAACTGCAACAGCAGCAAGAGTCTTCTTAAACATAATTAGTCCTTTAAATGCCCAGGCTATATAGCCTGAAATGATCACTCGAGAGTCCTCGAGGAGCTCTCGAAATCTGCACCACTGAAAGACTACGGGGTCTTTGTTGGAGTTCATGCTGTAAATCATGACAGTTCATGTTGGCGCAATCTCGAGCTATGTCTAGCGAGGCAGTACCAACATTTTTGCCAACTAGGTGAAGAACTGTGGTAACGCTGAAGCTCTTCCCCCACTGTGGTTTGAACGGCATTCTAGTCAAGACCACCTAGAGAGGCTTATCCGTTGCGTTTATACAACAAGTTTGTCGCCATAAGCGCAGACTTGTTTTGGCAAGCGCTCCATTTCTTGAAATATCAAGTATCTTTTCCTGCGCAGGCATCCAACATTTTGGAAGCTAAGAAATATTTATTTACGTTTGATATAAAACGTAACGTAACTTGTAACCCCTTAAATCGCGCAAACGCTACTGGGGAAGGAATTTGAGTTTGACGTAGTGCAATTCATCTGGCTTCGCAATCTCTGTGTGATTCACATTCATGCCAAGGCCAGCGACAAATAAAAGCTTGCCATCTTGTGACCAAAGTAATGGGTAACGATCACGCAAAAAAGATGGAATTTTCCGTTCAGCATAGAGGTCTTTAAGACTTTTGGTCGGGCGGTTAAGTTTTACTTTCATTTTCTCACCCCCTTCCCTACCTTTGAGCCAAAGTGGCTCACTCTGTATGCTTTCTAAGCAGAGAGCTGGCTCTCCTAGCTCGGCGGGTTGCACATGAATCTCCCCTCCCCATTCAGGAAGCGGAATCACCGATTCATGTGTGATATAGATCTGCTGCGCCACTGGCATGCTCCAGCGGTCCGCCTTCTGCACGAGGAGCCAATCCCCCCAACGCCGGATTTCATGCGCGCCTAGCGCGACGGTTAAATCGCTATCGGTGCTAGTTTCGTGAATTTGCCGAAGGGCGTCTGCAAGTTTAGCCTCGCTCGGTGGCACTGCTCCTGCCTTTTGGCATAGTGCACGGATACACCACCGTTGCCTTACTTCAGACAAGCGCTTGAGTTCCGTCACACTAATGGTATGAGCGTGCTCAGGAACCCTAATACGCTCTAAATCCATAGCAGAGACACTGTGAAGAGCTTCAACAAGTTCCTCCAGACCAAGCATACTTTGGTTAGCTTTAGCGCGAAATGCCCCAGTCATCGCAGTGAGCTTTGGCATGACCTCATGACGAATGCGATTGCGGTCATAAGCGACATCCAAATTGGACTCATCTTCAACCCAGATCAGCTTGGCTGCCGTCGCGTAAGCTGTAATTGTCGTGCGTGGAATTTGACGCCAAGGGCGCAAAAGCAGTATAGGTCGCTCAGCAGGCATCAAACTGTCCCCAGGCAATCGCAATCGGCGCGTCTCAGGAAAGGCAGCAAGTCCATCGGGGCCTGCACCACGTAAAAGCTGTAGCAAAAACGTCTCCAAGCGGTCGTCCTCATGATGAGCAGTGAGGACAACGTCGTCACCGTGTTGCAGTGCACTTTCCTCTAGGGCTCGATACCGAGCCGCTCGCGCTGCCGCTTCAACGCCCCCCTCTTTTGCATTCACCTTAACTCGAATGAGTTCAAACGGTATACCGCGCTTCCTAGATTCGCGCTCGCAATGCAGAGCCCAAGCATCAGCATTGGGGGAGAGCCCATGGTGAACATAGATAACCCGCAGTCGCGAGACTAAACACTGCCGTGGTCGATAGAAAAATCGGCTGACCACATCGAGCATAGACATGGAATCACGCCCGCCTGATAGCGCCAATACGACGCGTACAGGATTCATGGGCATCAACACAAAATTCTTGCTCCGAGAGTATGAAAGCTCATCAGCGGCCATCGTCAAAGACTTAACCAAAGGAGCCGTGAGTTGTTCACTCAAACGCGAGGCAGCTTTGTTCAGTGCCCCAATGGCGAGGTCAATGTCAATGGACATGGGAAATGGAACCTTGAAGAATAACGGCGCAGAGATGTTCACGTTAGCGACTTCGTCTCTCTGCTCAAGTATGATGATTTCTACCGCCTCTAATAGTACCGCCTGTTTGGCCAATTCGGTGAGGCAGAGCATGGTTGCAGTCTAGTCCACAGCCGCCGGACATTTCGTGCCCCATTGCCTGAGGGCAGCGTCTGATGGGTAACTCAATGCTCCCATTCTGGACTCCGCACTCATAAACTCTGGCTTATCCATTAGGTCAAAATTAGCTCTAATCCCGTTATACTGCGTCCATATCGGCAATATTTTGCCCGTTCGGAAGAGTTGGCTACGATGAAGTCATTTGATGATTCAGTTAAGGCGCCATCGAAAAAATCTGTCCGCAAGTCAGGAGAAGTCTTGGCTGGACGCTCTGATGTCATGCCCATCGAGGAAGCAATGAAAATCCTCTCTGACTGGAGAACCTTGCACGCTTATCCTCTGACCGCATTGCAATCACACATGCGCCGTCTGATCAAACGGCACCATATGGAAAAATCGCTGATTGCTCAGCGTTTAAAGCGCACCCCTTCTATCATTGGCAAACTTACCCGCTTTGAGTCAATGTCTTTGGACAGAATGCAGGACATTGGTGGGATACGCGTGATTGTTCCCAAAATGGCTGACGTTCGAAAACTTCACTCGCTGATTGTGGAGTCCAAGACCTTTCGACACCATTTAGAGCTTCCCCCGAAAGACTATATTGAACACCCAAAACTAGATGGGTACCGTAGCCTGCACCAAGTGATTAAGTACCGAGACATCAACCACGAGGCGCTTAATGGGCTAAAGATAGAAATACAGATTCGCACCCGCCTTCAACATTCTTGGGCGACAGCGGTAGAGACGGTGGGATTGTTGGAGCGCGCTTCTCTCAAGACTGGAGAAGGAGATGAAAAAACCAAGCGCTTCTTCAAATTGGTCAGTGCTCTTTTTTCCATAGACGAGCGTTGCCCAGTGTTAGACGAATACGCCAACATGACCTTGACAGAACTCATCAGCGAAACTGCCAAACTCGAAGACGAGTTATCAATCCTGAAAAAGCTTGAGGGTGTAGCGGTCTCTGCGCATCGAATCGATCTAATGGCTAAAGCAGGTTTTACAGGATTCCACGTCATACAGCTACACATTCCCGAGCGCAGTGTTCGCATGTACGGCTTTGATGATCTTGAAGACGCGGAAATCTATTACAAGTCCAAGGAAGGAAACGTCAAGGATGATCCTAACGTCTCCGTTTTGCTCATGTCTGCAGGGGACCTCAAAGACATCAAGAAGGCCTATCCGAACTACTTTTTGGATACCAAGGCATTTATTCAAAACGTTCGCCGCATCATGGCGCTCGGAGATCGTCTAGCAGGACGATGATCACCTCGAACCGTTTTCTAAAGTCAACCCAAAGTCCTCTCACCGAACAAAATGGTCATATGGATGGTCATATGGAGTGGCCAAACATGAGCCAAGATTGGCAAAAGAAACAGCGACTGCTAAGGAGGTCCAAATGTTTGCTTATCGCGTTGGGTTTCCTGGTTGGAAAATCGCCGCGCGCCTAGGCTTTCCGCTGATAATTCACGCTAATGTGATCTGGGACGACGAAGCTAAGGTATTTGTCGCGTGTAGTGATGACTTCTTGCCTCACTTCGGATGTGTAACAGAAGGAGCGACTTTTGAAGAGCTTCAAAGGAAAGTTAGAGAATGCTGTGAGATGGCGCTTGAGGAAATCTTTCAAACCACAAACATCAATCAGAGCATTCGTACACGTATGATTTTATTAAACAGTTTTGAAGAATAGCCCTGATGGCAACGACCCCTTCGGAGCTTTTTCATAGGTTTTCGGGGCTGTTCAGAGTATGCCTCCTATCGTGTGGGGGAAGCCCACGATAGGAGGCATACTCTGCAATACATTGCAAAAATGTGCCATAAGGTTGACTGTCTAGATGTGTCAAAGTTTGGGATTTTGAGTAAATGGCGCAAACCCTAGGGAAAACTGGCCTTGCCATAATTTTGCTGAAGTATCAAAGAGGATATTTGGCGGAGGAAGTGGGATTCGAACCCACGAAAGATTGCTCTTTGCCGGTTTTCAAGACCGGTGCATTCAACCGCTCTGCCATTCCTCCGAAGACTGTGGGTGATGTGCGTCCTATTGGACGTCCACCCTGCGCGGACGGGGAATTATATCATGCTCTTTCCAAGAGAGCACCATATATTTTAGCTATGGCTCGAAAATTGCCACAAATCCCTGATTTAATGCGGGAAAATCTTGGTAACCTCTTTCCGAATTAGCTCTTACCGCGCTAAAATATAAAGTTACAATAGGAAATGGGCATTTCGCTACGTCCATTTTGAGCTGCCAAGGAAACGTATCACCCATGTCCAGCACTACCGCCGCCTCGGAGACATCTCCTGATTTGCTCTTGATCGAGACACCAGCCCCCAAAAGCCAAAGTAGCACACCGAAAATCTCAGCAAATCGTGCGCGGAATACAGCAAAGAAAAAACTTCAAACAAGCACACATGTCGCAGAGGTACTCTTAGCTCCAATACGCGCCTCGCTTGAGATGTTCGGCAGTTACCCAGCGGCTACAGATAACGAAGGCTTTGCGCTCACTGCGATCAATCCGCTCCATATATTGCTCGCGCTCGAGGCCACGCCAGCCTCACTAGCAATGCTTGATATCGTCGGTCGTTGGATTAAAAATTCCAGACAGTTTCTCCTCAAGCATGTCCGTGCGGTGCTTATTCGTGACAACATCACACCGTCCGATGAGGCAAACCTCGCTACCCTACTCTCTCACGCAACCGACTTGGGCATCGACTGTGATGTTCTCTCCGTCTATGTGAACCCTCAAACACATCGCCTCAATGAGACGCTGCGCAGTGCGCGTAGTCGAGCACTGATACGGGTAGCAAAAAAACACGGGGACGATGTGGTAGTTGCAGCGCATACAGAAGACGAGCATATTGAGCGCTTTCTCAATGCTTGGCTCTCTGGCTTGGGTCCAGAGGGCATTGCACCTTTTGTGACACCGGTCTCCGCTAGCACAGAACGCCCTATCCCTATTCTGACCCCTTGGGCAGAGACGAACAAGAGCGTCATCGAACGCTATCTCAAAAGCCGCCGTCTAAGTCGGCTTATGTCTAACGAGCGGGAAAGTGAACTTGCCCGTGAGGTTATGCCCATTTTTGAGGCCATGCGTCCAGGTTTTCGACTTGCCGCTGCGCGTAGCGTTCGGCTAACTGAAGAGGCACTCACCGTGCTACGTGAAGTCTCTCAGGAGGATCTCGACAATGTGCTCAACTCCCAAGCCCGTAGCATTCAAATTGCAGCACTCCTAAAACTTGCACCTGTGCGACAGGCATGGGTGCTGCGCACGTGGCTCGAGCGCGAAGGGGTCGCAGTGCCCCCTCGGGCAAAACTTGATGTCCTCCTCAAGAACCTTAGGGAGAGCACGAGCGGCACAGCGTTCACATTACGTCTAAAAGACCATGAAATTCAGCGTTGGGGCAATACCCTCGTGCTGGCACCACGCACGCCGCGCATCAATACGGCCATTGCTGGAATCACGCTCAACATTACTGGGCCCTGTGTGGTCTCACTTCCACAGTGGCACGGTGAGTTGCGTTTCACCCTTGCCAAAGCTGATGAGAGCGGTATTGCCTTAGAGCGCCTACGGTCTGGGCACGTAGAAGTGCGCCCTCGGCAAGGAGGTGAAAAACTCAAGCTTGAACCCCTTAAGCCCTCGGCCAACCTTAAAGACCTCTATAACCAAGCGGGTATTGATGAAGCGCTACGCGCTAGCCTCCCGTTGTTGTGGCTTGACGGCGAACTTATTTTTGCCGCGGGACTCGGGCTCGAGATTCGAGCGATTGATGATGAGGTGCTCAATCCTGAACGGCTCCGAATTGAGTTTGTTGCCGACAGCGGCCTCTGGAGTGCCCTCGCCTAAGCTTTGTAGAGCCGCCCGCACAAAACATAAGCCTAGGCTTTTTACGTCCTAGGCTTAACGTGTGAGGCTACTTACGTTGTGGCATCATCGGTGTGACGGGTCGACTCTCCATGCTGGGAAAGCTCCCCATTGCACCACCGCTTGGGGGCATGCCCGAGGCGGGCATCGTGCCTCCCATTCCCTTCATCATCACGGGTGTGGGCGGCGCAACGGTATCAAGCGGAAGCGACTTCAAGCCCCCCGCCTTCATCGCATTATCAATATTTTCATCTAGTACCGCTCGCATTTCGTCCCCCTCGGGCAATTGACTACGAAGTCTATTCCAGTAGAGAACCGCTTCACGATATTTGCCCGCTTGAGCATTCAAAAGCCCTGCAAGCACCAATGTCTTCGGCTCATGCGGATCGAGCTTAAGAATTCGCTCAACAAGTGGCATGACCTCGGGGGAATCGATTTGATCGGCCGCCACCATCGCTTCCAGTAAGTTAACGCTTGCCACGACATTGTCAGGCTTTAAGCGAGCCATCGCCTTCCAAGCTTCGATGGCGCGTGGCCAGTCTTCATTCATCGTGTATTGGTCGGCCAAAATTTCCCACGCTTCATATTGATCAGGGTTCTTTTTGACCGCGGCCTCAAGCACAGCCATGGTTTGCGACATTTCCTTGGCACGCACCTCTTCTGTCTTGACTGCCTCAATCTGAGCTACAGCCCGATCATCAAGCGCAGAGTAATCCCCGTAGCGTAAATAAAGACCTGCGCTGCCCGCGGAAATTGCCACCCCGAGAGCTAGGAGGGTTCCCCATTGCAGCACCTGTCGAGAGGACTCAGAGAAGTTACCCTCAGCGCCATCAGCAACGTCAGCGAGAAGTTGCTTGGCAATACGACGAGCCTCTGGCATATATTGCGCGGGCGTAATCGCCTCAGCATCGCGGCGCTGTGCGAGTTGCCTCAACTCATGAGCGCGTAGTGCAAACGCATCTTTTAGCCGCGCGAGCTCAGCTCGCTCCCTACGACCCTCTCCAAAGAGCGCCACCGCAAAGAGTGCTAGCGACAGTAGTACAGCCGCGATGGCCACAACAATGAATATCCACTGTAACGTATGTGGCATCAGTTTTCTCCTTTGCTCGTGCGGGGCTCTTTGAGTGCTTGCGCATCAAATGGAATGCGTCCTTCAAGCATGGCAAGCGCCGTGTCGATACGCTCGCGCTCTGCTGGGGTCTCCTCGGCAAGGGGTAATCTCTGACGAGCGCCTCGACCAATGAAAAAGAGCGCAAGCAGGAAAAACCCGAGTGGCGCTAACCACAGCAACCATGTATTAGCCTTGAACAAGGGGTTATAGAGCACAAACTCACCGTAGCGCTCAACCATCGTATCAATGACTTCTGAGTCACTTTTTCCAGCTGCAATGAGCGCAGCCGCTTCTGCTCGTAGCTCTTTAGCAGCCTCGGTCTGCGAATCAGCAATACTCTCGTTTTGGCAGACCAAGCAGCGTAGCGCTCGAGCAATCTCTACAAGCCGCGCATTGGTCTTGGGATCCATCTCGGTAGGCTGTGCCACCGTCGGTAGCGCAGCCGCTGGAGCGGTTTCTTTTTTCCCTAGAAGCGCATCGGGCGAAGGATTCGCGGCAAAACTCGACGCACTGATCAACATCAGCGCCGATACGGCAAGCACCGTTAATGGCTTTCTGAGCATCATCATGCCAGCCCTCCTTCGAGTGTCTTATTGTCTAACGCGTGACGACTACCGCGCTTTAGCCCAGCACAGAACCCCATCAGGCCGCCCGCAGCCATGAAAAGCGTCCCCACCCAAATGAGCATGACCCAAGGCTTCACATAAAGGCGCATCACCCAGCCTTTTTCGTCTGGTGTCGGTACACCCATCGAGACGTAGAGATCTTCCCACGGGCGATGCAAAATGGCCGCCTCAGTCATTGACATCGATTCGACACTGTCGTAATTACGCTTTTCAGGCACAAGCACCGCGATAGTTTGTCCCGCACGATCGAGCACGCTCACCGTCGCCACCGCCGCCTGATAATTGGGGCCACGTACGTTTTCAGCACGCTCAAAGCGATAGGTCACATCAGCCACGCTCAATATCTGGCCAGGATACATCGTCACATTGCGCTCTTGTTCGGTGAGCGTGACCACTACCGCACCCGCTATGGTTAGCCCTACCCCAGCATGCGCAATAGCCATCCCAAGTAGACCTAGCGAAAGCGCACGCACGCCGCCGCGCGCTACGCGTTTAACGAGATCGATGAGCGCACCAAACGTCACAAAGCCCGCGACAAACCATGCCGCTGCAAGTCCCATTTGTGATAGGAGCGGGGCTGTTTCGCCAGAAGGCAGCACAGCGCTTGGCCCCAGAAGGAGCATTAAGAGCGAGAACGCTAACGCAACAAGCGCTGCGGGCACCGAGAGCCCAAGCACATTTCCGAGCGTCCCTCGCTTCCACGCGAGCGCCGTCCCTGGGGTCATCAACACAGCCACAGGTAAAAATACCATCGTAAAGACCGTATTGAAATACGGCGCCCCAACCGAGATCTTCACATCGAAAAGCGCATCGAGGAAAAGCGGATAGAGAGTGCCGAGCAGAATCACCCCCATGGCGGCAATCAGCAACACGTTATTGGCCCAAAGCGCCCCTTCGCGCGAGAGTTGCTCCCAAGGCACTGCTTCGGCAAGGCGACGAGCGCGTACGGCAAAAAGGCCAAATGAGAGACCAATGACAATGGAGAGGAAAATGAGAATAAAAAGGCCTCGCTCGGGGTCTGCTGCAAAGGCATGTACAGAATTCAAAACCCCTGAGCGCACGAGGAACGTGCCTAGTAGCGAAAGTGCAAAGGTCAGAATCGCCAAAAATACCGTCCAAAGTCGGAACGCGCCACGCTTTTCCGTCACTAAGAGGCTGTGCATGAGTGCTGTACCCGTCAGCCACGGCATAAAGGAGCTATTTTCGACAGGGTCCCAAGCCCACCAGCCACCCCAACCAAGCTCGTAGTAACTCCAGTAAGAACCTAGCGAAATGCCAAGCGTCAATAACACCCAGCTTGCACTCGTCCACGGACGCATCCAACGTGCCCAGTGCACATCGAGCCTTCCACCCAAAAGCGACGCAATTGCAAAGGCAAAGGGAACCGAAAAGCCTACATAGCCGAGGTAGAGCAGCGGCGGATGGAAAATCATCCCAGGGTCTTGCAAGAGAGGATTGAGATCCGCGCCATTGGACGCTGGCGGAAAGAGCCGCAAAAAGGGGTTGGATGTCAGCGTGATAAAAAGCAGCAACCCAAAGGCAATGGCAGAGAGCGTGGCGAGAATTCTTGCTAACACTCGCTCAGGAAGGTTCCGCCCAGATATCGCCACCACAGCGCTCCACCAACTGAGCACCGTCACCCAAAAAAGAATACTGCCCTCATGAGAGCCCCAAACCGCAGCCACCTTGTAGTAAAGCGGTAGCGTCAAATTTGAGTGTCTCGCGACGTTGAGAATTGAAAAATCACTCGTCACAAAGCCTGCCGTCAGCGTAGCAAGCGCTACCGTACAAAAGAGCGCTGTCAGCGCAGCCGCCACTGGCGCACAGCGCATCCAAGCACGCCACCCTCTTTGCGCTCCCGCAAATGGCAAAACCATGCCTGCAAGCGCAATCACGCAGGCAAGCACTAGTGCAAATTGACCGAGTTCCGCAATCACGCTCAGTCCCTCCCATTGATTATGACTTCAGCCTGAAAACGCCCGCTCGCAGTCCTAGTAAAAACGCCGGCCTGCCCGAGCATTTCGGAGAGGCCGGCGTCAATCTTGTGGGCGCTGCGGCGCGCAACACTGCGCGCGGTACGATTACTTCTTGACGTCAGCAGCACTCACCTGTTCACGCACAAAGCTCTGAACCTTACGATTCATGAGTTGGTGCTGCAGGTCGTTCTTGTACTTGTCATAGGGCGGGAAGATCTGCGCAGCGCGTTCATCTTCAAGCTTGATGATGAAAAAGCCCGCGGGCGTCTGCACCGGTTCCTTGACCATTTCACCCTTCTTGAGGGAGGTAATGGCGGTCTTCAGTTCGCCACGATAGCTATTGGGGCTCATCCAATCAAGAAGGCCACCAGCGTCTTTGCTCGATTCATCAAGCGACTTCTGCGCAGCAACCTTGGCAAAGTCCTCACCATTCTGGATGCTCTTGAGAATCACAGCCGCTTCAACCTTGTCCTTGACGGCAATCAGACGCACGCGCACTTCCTTGTCGCCCCAAGCAGCCTTTTCCTTGTCATAAGCAGCTTTGATTTCCGCTTCCGAAACTGGATTCTTCTTGACAAAATCGCCAATCGCACGATTCATCAGAATCATGTTCGTCTGCATGGCAATTTCTTCCTGGACCTCAGGGTCTTTATCGATGCCAAGTTTCTTGGCCACATCCGCCATCACCTTGGCTTCAATGATCATGCTACGAACGTTGTCTTCAAAATCAGGATCCATCATGGCATGCGGATTCTGATCCATGGCAAGCGTCGAAGCGGCCAGTTTTTCCTGCGAGGCCTTGGAAATCACTTGGCCATTGACAGTGATGTCCTTGAATTCAGCGCTCGCCGTACCGGCAAGGAGAGCCAATCCGAGGGCAACGATAAGCGGGGTCTTCTTCATATTCGGTCCATCCTTTTTTATGGAATTGCATCCGTTGTGAACGTTGTGATGGCTACCCTGCATCAACACAAGGCAAGCCTAACAGATGTGTCGCAACAAAATCTAACAGTGAATTCTTTCGCGAACCTTACGTGAATGACTCCAAGGCCTCAATTGGGATTAGGGATTACCCTTGAGTACTCGACTTTTGGCCTACTCTTTGCGCAGGTATTGATCCAGTTCAAATATTTCGACCAGCCTGACGATTTCGTTCAGAAAAAATTAACTTCTGTGAAGTCGCTTTGGTGCGTCATCTAAGACGAAAAGCGCCCGTAGCTAGTGCCGTTGCAGAGCTTCACCATGCGCTAGTTTCTACCAGCCGCCCGAGTAGCCAATGAGCAAGTTGGTATAGACATCGTAGAGCGTGATGATCGAGCGCTCATCAAAGTCGACGCTCGCATGCTCGCCCGCTTCTTCGAGTTTGGCACCCACCAAGAAATACCCTGCTTTACCGCCCAAACTCTGAACGCGGCGAATCAGCAACGTTGCATCATCGCTACTGTTAATGGGCGCCGTGGCAATCACGTTTTGGCAGCGTCGAGCGCGGCGCGCGCAGATAGAAATCATCTGCGTGACCGCATCATCAGGCACAAAGTCCACAGCCTCACCCATGATAAGGTGGCGGCAGCGCACCCCAAAGGCCATAGCACAGCCTTCAGCGCGCTGAATAGCAAGCCTGGTCAGTTGTTGGTTAATGGCTTCATTTTCCCCACGAACCTCAACCTCGAGCTTGGCGTGGGAAGCCACCACGTTGCGGCCCTCGCCTGCATGCATGGTACCGACATTGACGCGCGTCATACCGTCCGAGTGGCGCGGCAGTGCCATTAATAGGAGTGCGGCGTCAGCTGCGGCGAGAAGCGCATTGCGACCAATCTGCGGCTGCATCCCCGCATGAGATGCCTCCCCCTCAAACATGAAGTCAACCTTGGTGGTGCAGAGAAATTTCTCTGGCGCTGCAACCACCGTTCCCGCAGTAATATCCACCGCCATATGTGCGCAGAGCAGCAAATCCACATCATCGACACAACCCGATTTCACCATTGGGTAAGCGCCACGTGAGCCCTCTTCACCAGGCTGAAAGATAAAGCGAATGCGCCCCGAGAGATTGGCGCTGTTGGCGACGACAAAACGCCCCAACGCAAAGGCAACCGCCTGATGCGCATCGTGTCCGCAGGCATGCATGACGCCGCGACGCTTGGAGCTAAAGCCTTCACGGAAGGGGATGTGAGCTGCATCTTCAGGCTCATCCATATAGAGCGCATCGAGCTCCACACGGATTGCAATCGTGCGGCCAGCGCGTTTCGTATCATAGGTAGCGATCAAGCCCGTAATGCCGCCCATGCGCTCGAGGAGTTCCTCAGAAACGCCCGCCGAGCGCGCCTTCGCTTCGGCAATCATCACCTCTTCGGTGTTGCGGCCTCGAATAAAGACGGGATCGATAATCTCGCGGCCACAGCGTACCGTAAAACCCAGTTCCTCAAAATACGTTACAGCGCGCGCCGTGGCAACAAATTCCGTCCACCCTGCTTCGGGTAGCGCGTGAATCTCACGACGGCGAGCAATAATTTCATGCTCCTGCACAGGGTCGCTCCAGTTGGGCATCTGCGCCGCTGGCGACGGACCTGTTTGCGCGAGAGAAGATTCTTGAGGAGTTGACATGCTAAGCGTCCTAAAAGTTCGTGTCTTGCTTTCAAAGCTAAGCCATCATCGGAGTCGAGTTCTGTGCGCAACGCACCTATTTCTTTTTAACGGGCTTGAGTCGTTCTATGCCTGATTGCGCTGGCGGCAGTAGTCCTGCCATCTCGCGGCGTGTATCGCGCGCCTCCGTGAGCAGCGCGGTCATGTGCGAGACATCCTCTTGCTCGACCGCCTGCCGTAGCTCACGCACAGCATCCTGCACAATATCGAGCGTCTCTAAAAGCGCCTTTCGATTGGCAATAAAAATATCACGCCAGAGCATGGGGTCGGCTTGTGCAATGCGCGTAAAGTCCCTAAAGCCACCTCCCGCCGCCTTTAAGGCAGCGCCCCCAACCGGCGACATGCGTGTAGCACGCATCATGGCGTAGGCCAAAAGATGCGGCGCATGCGAGACCAGCGCATAGACGCGGTCATGCGTCTCTGGACTCATACGTACGATACGAGCGCCAAGCGCCTCCCAGAGCTCAGCCACCCAATCGAGCGTCTCTGTGCTTACTCCTTCAATGGGGCTCAGAACCGCTGCAGCGCCCTGAAAAAGCGAAGGCGTAGCGGCCTCGATACCACTTTTCTCGCTACCTGCAATCGGGTGCAGGGGCACGTAGTGCGCCCACAAGTCCGAGCGAAGCGAACCCCGAGCCGCAGCCACCACAGGGGCTCGCACGCTCGCAACATCGCTCACAATCGTATTTTCGGGTGCGGCTCTCGATATCGCAGCAAACACGCTACGTGCAGCACCAGGCGGCACAGCCACAACAACGTAGTCGGCGCCACTCACTGCTTGCTCCACAGAGTCGGTCACAAGGTCTGCGAGCGCATGCTCACGGCTGTAAGCAAGGGTGGCAGCATTGAGATCCATGGCAGCGGTGCATAGTTCAGCAAAGCGAGGCTCGCCCGCCGCACGCAATGCTTGCCAACCGAGAAGCGCCGAGCCCCCGATGAGACCAAATCCAATGACCGCTATTTTCATGTATTTCAAAGAGTCAACGCACTGCGCGCGACTATCTAAGTGGGAAACGCTAAGAGAGAGGTTTTCGCTCTGAATTCGCTCAAGTGTAGCAGGGCGCGCACGCCTCTGGGTTATTGTGCGGCACGCGCTTCGGCCGTATCCTCAAGGGCGTGCCAGTTTTCGACGCTCAGTAAAGCGCTAAAGCGGTTGCGCCCATTTTGCAAAACGCACAAGTTCCTCGGGCGTGGAGATGCCAAGCTTGGAATAGACGTGTGCGCGATGCACTTCCACGGTGCGAACCGCGTTGCCGAGTCGCTCGGCAATTTGACGGTTTGTGAGTCCCTCAAGAACCAAGCGAGCCACTAGACGCTCTTTCTGCGTGAGGCTCTCCCAGCGCTCACTCGGCGCGGGACTCGAACTCGTAGCTTGAGCCCTACTCGCTGCACCAGAGCATTGAGCACAGGCTTGCGCAACGGCTGCGAGGAAGCGCTCGTTATCAAGGGGTTTTTGTAAAAAGTCGACGGCGCCACGCTTCAGTGCCATAACCGCCATGTCCACTTCGCCGTGCCCCGTAAGAAAAACGATCGGCGTATACCAATTTCTCTCGCGCATTTCAATCTGCGCCTCGAGTCCAGATTTTCCAGGCATGCGTACATCCATCACCACAACGCCTGGTGTACTCGGGCTATCGCTTCGAAGATAATGCTCCGCACTCTCAAAGGTCATGACGCGCCAGCCCTCAATTTCTAACACGCACTGCAGTGCGTCACGCACAGCTTGGTCGTCATCAACCACCCGAACCACACACTGCTCTTGTAGTACGGCTAAGTCCGACGCGCTAATTTCAAACTGCTCATCCATTCTTCTCACCTCCATCGTTATAGGTGCTGCCCGATATCCGACTCGTTTCGAGCTTCTTGCGTCGCAACGGATTCTTCGTGCTCGCTCGGCTCGCCCTCATGCAGTGGGAGCGAGACGCACGCGATAACACCGCCCTCCTCTTTAATTTGGTAGGTGAGCGTTGCACTATGTGCCTCTAAAATCCCGCGCACAATCGAAAGCCCCAGCCCTAAGCCACTCTCCTTGGTGCTCGTTGGGTTACCAATGAGCGCCTCACGCGCAGCATCCGATAGCCGCGCCCCGTTATCCTCAAACTCAATGCGCAGCGTAGCGCTTTCTGCTTGAGCGCTCACACGCACCCAAACACGTGGTACGACCCCAGGCGAGTGCGCTGCTTCGAGCGCGTTCTTAAGCAAATTCACAAACACGAGCTCCATGCCGAGCGCATCGAGCGTGAGGTCAGCGTCATCGCCGGCAAGTAGCTGGATTTCTCCTTGAAATCGCGCCGAAAGCTTCAAGTCGTCAATGGCTTTACTGAGCACGGTGCGAACCGCGACGCGGTACCGTGGAGGACGATCGGCTTTTGCATAAAGGCGCACACGCTCCACGATCTGATTGGCCCGTTCGGTTTCCACGTTTAATTTTTCCAGAATTCGCATCCAAGGCGAATCGGGCTGCGCCTCTTTAGCGTCAGCCTTTTGCATGGCACGCTTGAGTGCAAAGACGTAGAGCGAAATCGCTGATAATGGCTGACGCATTTCATGCGCAAAAATCGAGCTCAACTGACCCACTGCCCCCATGCGCTCAAGTCGGTCAATTCGTGCCCCAGCTTCGCGCGTGGCTCGTTCGAGTTTTTTCGTCTCCTCGAGCGCGTTGCTAAGCGCCTCGGTTCTCACCCGTACGAGATACCCCACACGAAGGCTGTGTCCAACAAGCGCTAAGAGCGCCACCACCAACGCAAGCACAAAGCCACGAGCCTTTTCCCAGATCCGCTCGAGTGTCCAATCATCCAAGTAATGATAGGGGCCAACATGTAGGCTCTCAAAGAGCGCATCAACGCTCGAGTAATCCGTTGCGACCCCCCAATAGAATCCGTCCTTACCCGCTGGCGGCATCTGCAGGAGCGCACGCGTCACGAGTCGCGAGAGCCGTGGATCCGTGCGCGCCGTAGTGGCCACCGTCCAAGCGGGGTAAAGCTCGGTACTTCTCGCGCAGACCTCGCCCTTTTGCGTCATAGGGTGCACCACACGGTACAACCCTCGCTCTTCTGGGTGCGCCGCGAGGTGATTCTCCAAAAAGCAGAGTCGCATAAAAGCGACATCGACCTCGTTTTTTTGCAGCAGTGCAAACGCGCCACCAATTGCTGGCCCGTCACCCAAAAACACTTCTCGTCCAAAAAACTGATCGGGGTGAAAGCCCTCACGTACGAGCTCACCCATCGGGATGTCATAGCCCGTAAAACCCTCACGCACACTCGTCACAAGCCGCGCCCCCTTGAGGTCGGCAAGTGTGCGTAGATCCGCGCGCTGCGCACTCACCACCATGGCAACCCCCTCACTACGATTGGGATCGGGGTAGTTTTTAGAAAGCCCCGTCGCCAAATCACGCGCGCCTTCAAGTACCAAACGACGATAGCGTCCAGAGCTTGCGAGGAAAATATCGACTTCCCCCTTGTGCACGGCCGCAGAGAGCTCCTCAAGCGAATAGGTATGGATGCGGATGGCATCCTCGCCAAAGAAGGTTTTGAGCTGATGTACTGTCGCCTCTAGCAACCCCTCAAGTGGCGCTGGGCTTGCGTAGCGCACAACCCCCACACGCAAGGGATGCGCCTTGCTCGGCCAGCCAAAATCCGTATAGCCATAGACAAGCTCGGTGGCCTTGGAAACCGCGCTCACCGTTTCGCTCTCAGGTAGCCCCACCACACTCTCCGTATCCACTTCAAGCGGGCGCGGTGGACGTGTATTGGGAGGCAAGGGACCGAGGGGTGGTGCGGCCTCTCCCTGCGAATTAAGCGCGCTCTGGGCAGCTTGCACTTGCGTTGCAGGCGCCTGCGCTACGCTTAGCTCGGTCGCGCTCACCGCAAAGCGTGGCCAAGCAAGCCCCATGGCAAGGAGCGTAGTAAGTGGAGCAACACAAATGCTTAGGCTACGACGCGCAAAACGTTGCTCACGACACATACTTTTGGGCTCAAACATCATTGTCTTAGCGCTATCCGAAATAAAAAGGTCAAAGAAGCCCGAGAAAGAGCAGCTGCGCCGCGGCAATATTCTGCGAGCCAAGGTGCACGCTCATTGTAGGAGGAAATTACCCAGATTCGCGTGGCAGAAGCGCCACTGTTAGCGCAAGCGTCAGTTGAGTAAGCGCACGTTAAGCTCGCGCAAAATCACGCTCTTTTGATTTCACGCGTCACTACGTAGTGGTAGCTTAAGCGTAAATTAAGCGCACAAAAGGTGAGCCCATGAGCGAGGTACCCAAGTCAAGGGCGCCCACGCTCGGTGAGCGCCTCGCGTCACGCTTTGGAGCTTGCCCTTTTGACCCCATCATTCATAGGAGAACATCACAATGTCCATGAACATGAAACGCCGTGGCTTTTTGACCTCCGGGCTTCTTGGTGCTGCTGCGCTCGGCACCACCCCGCTTGTCAAGGCCGCTGAATCTGCTGTCAAGCATCCTGCGCCAGCCGAACAGTACGACGTTGTCGTCATCGGCGCCGGTCCTGGTGGTCTGGTCGCTGCGATCTCTGCGCACGACGCTGGTGCCAAGGTAGCCGTTTTCGAAAAACGCGAACGCCCCGATGGTAACGCCATTTTTGCTTTGGGCTCGGTCTGTGGCTGGGGCTCGCGCCATCAGCTCGAACAGGGCATTAAGGATACGGCGGATGACTTCTACGCCATGATGATGGACATCTGCAAGCAGATGGGCGATCCGGTTCTCAACCGCGTCTATACCGACAACATTACCGCTGGCATCGACTGGCTCGAAAGCGACATCGGTGTGAAGTTCGGCAAGATCCGTCCCATGCCCTATCCCCGTCTTGGTCGCACCTGCCGCGTCGAAGGCGAAGGGATCACGGGTGGCGCACAGCTCGTGCGCAAGTTGCTCGCTGCCGCTAAAAAGCGTGGCATTCCGCTCTTTTTCCAGCACAAAGCCATTGAACTCACGCACGACGAACACTTTGCCGTTACGGGCGTGAAGGTGCTATCGCCCGCGGGTCAGAAGACCGTTGCCGCCAAGGGGGGCGTCATTATCGCCACGGGCGGCTTCTCTGCGAATCCTGAAATGGTGGACCGCTACATCGGCGGTTGGGCCACGCGCATGGTGCTGCGCGGCTCGCACTCAACGACGGGCGAAAACATCTCGCTCACGATGCCGCTCTATACGAAGTTCGTCAACATGGATCAGTTCCACTCGGGTCCGATCGTGGGTGCCACCCACGTCAATCCCGCTGACGTGCTCAATAGCGGCTACGGTGTGCAGGTCAACACCAGCGGCGTGCGCTTCATGGACGAAAACAACACCTACGTGATCAAGGCGCGCACGACGGCGCAGCAGACGCTTGACAACATGGCTTGGGTCATTGTGGACGCGGACTGCTCTGTGCTTGATAAGGTGATTCCCAAGTTCGACCACCTCAATAGCCCCTATGGCAAGGCCGACACGATCGAAGAGCTCTGCGCTCAGGTTAAGCTCCCTGCTGAAGCGGTCAAAAAGGCGGTTGACGATTACAACGCCGCGCTCAAGGCTGGCAAACTCAAAGAGATGACCCCGCCCTGCACGTACAAGAATCCGCACCCTGTCGCCAAGGCGCCCTTCTACGCCATCCCGTTCCAAGGTGGTATGACCGCCACGTTCGGTGGTCCGTTGATCGACCGTTTTGCGCGTATTCAGAACCTCGATGGGGACTCCATCCCAGGGCTCTACGCTGTCGGTAATGCCGCTGGCGGCATCTTCTTCCATAACTACGCGGGTGGTGCGCAGCTCGGTGCTGCGACCGTCTTTGGCCGCATTGCTGGTGCGCACGCTGCTGATCGCGCCAAGGCCACGAAGTAATTAGAGGGAGATTAAAGAATGTTGAAGAACGTCATTTTTGCCGCGGCCTTCGCCGCCGCGCTTGCTGCCACTGGTTTCGCTCAAGCTGCCGATGGCGCTGCTCAAAAGCCTACGCTCGCGCAAATGCACGGCTCGATGTGGCCGAAGGCCGATGGTGGCTGGGCCATCAAGGATCAGTGTCTGAAGTGCCACGGCTCCTTTGATAAGCTCGCCGAGCAGACCAAGGATCTCGTGCCGAATCCACACTACTCTCACTTGGGTGAGGTGGATTGCGTTGCGTGCCATAAGGGCGACAAGACGGAGCCCGAACTCACCTGCAACCAATGCCACAAGTTCACCATCAAGAAGAAGGCTGACAAGTAAGCCGCTCTCCTAAAGCAATCGGCGCACAAAGGCCCGCCAAAAAGAACTGGCGGGCCTTTCTCTGTATGCGTGTGAGAGCGTGGCGATTCTAGCGCGCTGAAGCGCACCGCACCTTCACCCCCCTTAAACTCTTAGTCGTTCGCGCCAATCACGCCATTTTCTCGTAGCACAACCTTCACGCTTTCAGCGCTCTGAGCAAGAAGCGCCACTTCATCCTCAGTTAGATCTAAAAGTAGCCGTTTCTCGACGCCACTTGCACCAATCACAGACGGTAGCGAGAGCGCCACATGGCTTAGGCCGTATTCACCATTGAGCGGCATGGAAACTGGGTAAATCGCATGCTCATTCATGAGCGCCGCGCGTGCGAGACTAATCGCTGCGGTGGCAATGCCCGTATTGGTCCAGCCCTTCGAATTATTAACCTCGTAGGCGACTTTGACGACGCGCTCGCCCACGGCCTTGCGATCGAGCGTATCGGATAGTCCATAAACACGATCAAGCGCCGCCGCGCCTACCCCACCGATTGCCACCGTGGAAAACGCGGTAAAGCCCGAATTACCATGCTCACCGAGCACGTAACCTTGGACATCAACAGCGTTGACCGCATAACGATCGGCGAGCACTCGCTTCAGTCGAAGCGTCTCAAGCGACGTACCCGTGCCAAAAAGACGCCCTGGACGGTAATCAAATTCCGTGGCGGCCACATAGGTCACTACATCCAACGGATTCGTGATGAAAATCATCACCGCATCTTTGGTGTAACGGGTCACTTCAGCCATGAGGCTACGCATCGCTGGGATGTTTTGACGTGCAAGTGCCAAACGATCAGAGGCCCCTGGCCCGATACTGCCGCCCGCTGCACAAACAATCACGTCAGCATCCGCACAATCGGAATAATCCCCCGCGCGCACGCGCACACCATAGAAATCGCGGTCAGGGGTGGCGTGCTCGGCATCGAGTGCCTCGCCGTGGCTGACGTTTTCCAAAATATCCACGGTGACAATCTCGGCAAAAAGTCGCGACGATAGCGCGCGTGCGAGCACCGCACTACCGACATGGCCTAGGCCGAGGATAACGAGCTTATGGGGCTTGATCATGTAGGACTCCATTGAATGTGGGAAAGATTGCGCAACCCATGGAATCAGGAGCATTTCGCGGCGGTCCCAAGAGCGTGTGCGCAACAAAAAGTGTCGGGTCTTTTCATACTACGCCAGTGCTTTGCGCTTATCTATAAGGCGAAATGCTCAAGCGACACGTTCATCGGTGCAACTAGCACGCGTTCAGGCTCTTCTTCTAAAATGGCTTCAAGCGCCAAGCCCATCCACCAAAAGGAAACGACCATGACCCAACGACAAGCTCGACGAACTGTCTGCCTTCTCGCTTTATTGAGCACCACACTTTTTCTTGGACCCACTCTTGGCGCAGAGGCTGCGGTGCCAAGCGCAGAGAAAACGCCCACCATCCCAGCTGTCGGTCACCCCACACTCATTGAAATTGGCTCACACTGGTGTGTGCCGTGTCGCGCTATGAAGCCTGTGATGGAAAAGCTCTCGAGAGAATACGACGAGGCCGGGCTAGCCAAGGTCTACGTCATCAATATCGAGGATGACTTTAGTGTTGTAGCGCGCTTCAATCCCGCTGCCACCCCCACGTTCATCGTGTTTGACCGTAGCGGTCAAGAGCGTGCTCGCGTCAAAGGCGCGGTCGATGAGTCGGTACTGCACGCAATGCTCAAGCCCCTACTCTAAGCGCATAAGAAAAGCGGTGCTTTCTTGGGGAAGGCCCAAATAAACACCGCTTTGCGTTTCGTTTGCTAGGCGCCTCACGGCGCGCGTCTCTCAATGTCAGAGTCTTAGACTCTCGTTGCGCGCCTCTTGGCGGGCCTCATGCTCGAGTCGAGAGGGTACCCAGCGACGGCAGAACGAGACGAGTTGCTCCATATCGCGGGAGATGTACTTCTCGCGATGGCGGCAGAAACTCAGCTGCCGCTCGAACTTCTCAGGCAACTGCACGCGAGCAAGCCGCGGTCCAAAGAACGGATCCGAGAGCACACGGCTTGAAATAAACGTGAGTCCCATGCCGTTCATGACCATACCGATAATGGCTTCAAAACTGTTAATCGTGGCAACAATCTTCGGGCAGTAGAGCTTCTGCGAGAGTTGCGCATTGAAAAAGATCCGAGTTGAGCTCCCGGGTTCACGCAAAATCCACCGCTCTTTACTAAGTCGCTCCCAGGTAGCGGGCTCCTCAGTGAGTCGATGCCCGCGCGGCGCCACCACCACCAACTCGTCGGTCATCCATGGCTCGGTAATCAAATCCAAATCGAAGATTGGTCCTTCAACGAGCGCAATATCCGCACTGAAATTCTGCAAATGCACAGCGACGTCGGCTGTATTGGCCACCTCTACCGTGGGGAGCCAGTTCGCATGGGCATAAAAGTCTCGCAACAAATCGGCCATGAAAAATGCCCCAATCGAGAGGGTCACGTCCAAATTGAGCTGCGCACGAGCGGGGTGCTTAAAAAAATGCTCGGCATCATCGGCACGGCGTACCAATTCATCCGCCGTACTCTTAAAGCTGCGTCCTTCAGCCGAAAGTACCGCGCGTCCCTTGCTACGTTCAAATAAGTTAACGCCTAGCCGCGTCTCTAGGTCTGTGATAGCTTGACTCACTGCGGATTTGGTCACTCCGAGTACATTGGCAGCCTCACTGATGCTGCTACTTTGAGCAACAGCAAGAAAGATCTGCACCTGTCTTAGCGTCAGCGGCATGAGAGAATCTCCTTCTTTTTTTATAGGTGTCCACCTCAGAGCACTACAAAGTCGTCGTAGCAGTGCGGCGGCAGAAGTGAATTGAAAACGTTCAAAGAGTCTTAACGTTCTCAACTAAGGGTTAACCAGATTATAAACCTCTACCTTGGCCATCACAATGCTTCGTTTGAGAAATTTGCAAAGCGCCTCACGGGCAGACGCTGCTCTCGCTACGCTCGCAAGGATGGTGCAAGTATTCGCGCGCTTTGCACGGCAGTACGCCCATACCGAGCATACTCGCGCCACACTCGAGGATGGCAGAATCTCCTATAATGCCGCCAACAGTGCGGTCAGTAACCGCGACACCATCTTCAATTGGGAAACTATGCAAGACGACAGCATTATTACGCTTGAAGTGGCGATCGATCGCCAGCTTCTTGATGAGTTGACCGAGGCCGCGCATCACCGCGGTCAGAGCATCAGCGAATTTGTGGAAACCATTTTGCGCCGCGAGGTTGAAATCGCCTGCCAAGAGCCCGTTCGTGAGCTCACGGAAGAACCTTCGGACGAGTAACAAGGAGCGCCTCATGCAACAGAAGAAAGTCGTGCTCATGATTCTCGATGGCTGGGGCATCGGCCGCGGAGATCGGGCTGATGTCATCCACCAGGTTGCCAACGGTCGCCTTGCTTGGTGGTCCGAGCGCTATCCTCACGCAACGCTGCGCACTGACGGAGAAAACGTTGGGCTACCCGAAGGGCAGATGGGCAACAGTGAGGTGGGCCATATGAATATCGGTGCAGGTCGCGTGCTCTATCAGGATCTGGTCAAGATCAATCGCACCATTGCACAAAACGCTTTGGGTGAGCTCTCTGCGGTCAAAAGCCTCATTGAGCGCGTCAAAGCGCGCCCCGACAGTACCCTACATATCATGGGACTTTTCTCTGACGGTGGCGTGCACAGCCACCTCGATCACTTCACGGCGATCTTGCGCGTCCTTAAAGCCGCAGGCATCACCCGTGTGGCCATTCACGCGTTCATGGATGGGCGCGATACCGACCCCAAGAGTGGTCTTGGCTTTTTGCGTAAATTCGCTCTAACCAAGGCCGAGGACGAACTACCGGGCGAGCTCGTCAGCTTGATCGGTCGCTACTGGGCAATGGATCGCGACAAACGTTGGGAGCGTATCCAAAAAGCCTATGACCTCTTGGTGCTTGGGGCTGGAGAAGAAACTGAGAACTTTGAAGAGGCGCTAGAGCGCTCCTACGCTCAAGGCATCACCGATGAGTTTGTCGAGCCCCATGTCCTTTCCAAGGACTTGCCGTGGCACAAGCAAATTAAAGCGGGTGATACGGTCCTCTTTATGAATTTCCGCAACGACCGTGCTCGTGAACTTACGACCGTGCTCTCGCAGAGTGAGGTGGATGGCACACACATGCTGCCTGTTGCCGATCTCGGCTACTACACCATGACCCCATACGATCCAACGTACCGCGATGTCACGGTTCTCTTTCCCAAGGAAAATGTCGTTAATACTTTGGGCGAAGTCATCGCTACCACAGGGCGCAAGCAGCTGCGCATCGCTGAGACGGAAAAGTATCCCCACGTCACCTTTTTCTTTAACGGCGGCCGTGAAGCGCTCTTTGAGGGCGAGGATCGTATCCTCATTCCTAGTCCCAAAGTGGCCACTTATGACCTCAAGCCCGCGATGAGCGCCCCTGAAGTCAGCTTGGCTGTCTTTAAGGCGCTGAACGAGCGTAAATATGACTTCATCTGCCTTAACTTTGCCAACGGAGACATGGTTGGACATACAGGCGTCTATGACGCGATTGGCGAGGCAGTGCGCGCTGTAGATCAGTGCGCCAACGAAGTCATCCTAGCTGCGGTTGCCAACGGCTACGAAGTGGTGCAGATTGCCGACCATGGCAATGCAGATCACGCCATCAATGAAGACGGCTCACCGAACACCGCGCACTCACTCAACCCCGTGCCTATTTTGGTCATCTCCGATCGCGTGGAAAGCGTCGAGAGCGGCGTTCTCGCCGACGTGGCGCCCACCGTTCTTGAGCTCATGGGGATCAGAGTTCCTGATGAGATGACTGGGCGCGTTCTCGTAAGCTTTAAGTAGCGGACGCGCATTACGCGCACCGTCAGAGAAAAATCGGCATAAGCGTTGATTGCGCTATGCCGATTTTTTCTTTTCAGCGCCCAAAGCAAGGGGGCGGGGAGCGGCGCGTCAACGCGCCAAGGCTAGAGCTCGTCCGAGAGCACCACGTTTCGCCGGCCAAACACCCAGTAAAGCGCAGCCCCGAGCATCAGCATATAGCCGAGAAACTCAGTACTTTCCTCGGCAAACGTCTTCATGGCGTTCCAGTGCTCATAGTCACCCATAATGCGCATCCAAAGCCCCTTGTAGCCATAGAGCCGCGAATAGGAAAGCGTAATCGCCGCCCCTGGCATCATCATCAGAAAACTCCGGCTACGGATATAGGCTGCAAGCCCTGGAATAATCGTTGAAAAGCCCGCGCGCTTAACGACAAAAAAGAGCACGATCAGGTAAGCAATCAGCGCATACTTCCATGAGCCGTGACGGATCATGTCAAAGTAAGCATCGAGCTCACGAATCAGGATAGCCGTGAAAAAGCCATGGATAAGCCACATCGCACCACGCCAAGCACGTTCGCGCTGTGCGCTCACAATAAAGAGGAGCGAACCGAGTGCAAGCAGCACCTCTTCCATCACTTCAATCCAGTTTTCCGTGGTCAACGGCTTGACCGCACTGTAGAGGTAGAGCTCAAAAGCAAGCACACCAATCACGGCAGCAATCAAAAACTGTACGAACCCGATGACAATGGTTTTGATATCGTCGGACATATTTCACCAATATTCGTCGAGGGAAATGTTCTTTGACGCTTGGATGTCTGCCACCTCCACGCAACCTCTCCTCGAGAGGAGGCGCAACGTCCGAAACGAGGCTACTACGCTCGACCCCTACCGTAGCAACCAACACCAAAAGGACTCGCTCCGCGTCACCACGGAGAAGTCCATCACTAACCTTCTTTTTACACAAACGTTTGCCTACTTTGCCGCTTGTTGTAGAACTGCAACGCGCCGCAAGTGCCACGCCGAGGCATGTTTTTCCGCTGCTAGGCGTGCTAGCATAGAGACGTTTCTTGCCCAAGTGTGCCCGTGACACACTAACTTGAGCGCAAGTGGTTTTTGTACTCAAAAACTCATTAATCGCTGCCGCAAACAGCGCCTAGTACACTATGACGACAACCCAGACAGACAAAGAAACGCCCACGCCACGCCCACACTTAGTGCTCTTGAGCACGGGCGGCACGATCGTTAGCTCGGGTGACAATGCCGCGCAAACGACGGGCTACTCATTACGTGGGCTCACCGTGCAAGCGTTGCTCGACGGGGTACCGGGTCTCGGGCAACTCGCGCGTCTAACTGTGGAGCCCGTTGCCAATATCGACTCGAGCTCCATGACATCAAGTGTTTGGCTCGCGCTTGCCGAAGCGGTGGAAGCGGCAGCTGCGCGTGATGATGTCGACGGCATTGTCATTACGCACGGCACAGACACGCTGGAAGAAACCGCTTACTTTCTCGCGCTCACCCTTACCACCGCCAAACCCGTTGTCATGACGGGCGCCATGCGTCCCTCTACAGCCATCAGCGCCGATGGTCCCATGAACCTCTATAACGCAGTGCGGGTCGCCGCAGACAAAACCTCGGCAGGTCGCGGCGTGTTGGTGATGCTCAACGACGTGGTGCTTGGTGCGCGCGACGCAACCAAAACGCACCCCACCAATGTCGCAACATTCCGAAGCCCGCCGAGCGGTGCACTCGGATTAATCGCAGGAGCACGCCTGATTTGGTTAGCTCGCGCCGAACGTGAGCATAATCCCCATGCTCTGTTACCCGTGGCGCGAGTTCGTCACTACGTTGAGACTCATGGTGCCTTTGCTCGCGTCGATATCGTGATGACGCATGTGGATGCGGACGACGTAATGGTCAAAGCCGCTTTGAACGCAGGCGCTGCAGGCATTGTGCATGCGGGCTCAGGCAACGGCAGCATTCATAGCGGCACAGAAGCCGCCCTTTTTGAGGCGCGCAAGCGTGGCGTCATGGTGGTTCGAGCTTCCCGTACAGCTGCAGGCGCGACGGTTGAAGGCGCAGCAGAGTGGCAGACAGCAGGCATGATCCCAGCGCAGACACTCAATGCGCAAAAAGCACGTGTTCTCTTGCAGCTAGCGCTGATGGGGGCCACCGAGCTCGGTCTGACGACAGATTCTGAACGCCTTGGCTATTGTGCCGAGGCCTTTGAGGTTTTTTAGACATGAGAGAGTGGCCCAGCGGACAGAGGCGAGCTTCTAGGGCGCCTTGCCCGTTTCGGCCGGAGAGACTATGACTCAGAAAACAATTTCAGTACCGCTTACGCTACTCGCAGCTCCAATCGCGCTACTGGCTCTCAGCGGTTGTGCGAGTATCGACTCGTCCTTTGCCTCAGCGGTCTTTTCAGAGTTTCACGGCTCAAAAGAGAGTTTCCGCGGTGAAGGGGGAAAGAATACGCAGATAGATGGGCTCGATATTTGGCAAGACAGTTTTCCTAACCGCCGCTATCGTATTTTGGGTACCATCACCGCAAAGGGCTATAGCGAAGAGGCACGACTCGCGGAAGCAGTAGCAACGGCTCGTGGCTACCATGCTGATGCGCTCATCGTGATGAATAGCTACAGCAAAAATAGCGCTTCGAATGGCCCAGCAGGCTTTTCTGGTAGTGGCGGCAGTGGCATGGGCTTCGCTGGCGGTTCCTTTTCCGTACCGCTAGAGCGACCTGAAAGTATGTACCTTGCAATCGAATATACGCGGCACTGATTGGCCGCCGCACGGTGTTCTTGCCGCAGCTGTATGCGATTTGCCGCTGCGGCATATTTTTTCTTAATCTGCGGCTTCTATCTCGCTCTTGAGGCGTGAGCCTCGCTTGCTTGGGAGCCTAATACAAAAGTGGGCTCGACATTGGCTATCGAACCCACAAAGTAAAGCTTTTGCGTTTAGACGCAGACGAATGCGCCTAGCGGCTAGCGCGCTTAACGCACCTTCGCGCGCGGCTCGGTCATTGTATGGTCATGCCCCAAACCCGCAGCCAACTCTACGCTACGCAGCCCCGCAATCGTAAAGAGCACGTCAGAGGAAGAGTTGAGGGCCGTCTCTGTAGAGTCCTGCAAGACGCTGATGATAAAGCCCACGGCAACCACCTGCATGGCCGTATCCTGATCAATGCCAAAGAGCCCGCAAGCCAAGGGCAGCAGCATGAGCGAGCCACCTGGCACCCCCGAGGTACCTGCAGCGCAAATGCTCGCCACAATCGAGAGGAAGATCGCGCTACCGACGCCAACGTCAATTCCTAACGAGTATGCCGCCGAGAGTGTAATCACCGTGATGGTGACGGCCGCCCCAGCCATATTCACCGTGCTGCCAACGGGGATTGACACCGCATAGGTGGACTCTGGCAGATTCAAGCGGTGGCAAATGGACATGTTCACCGGAATATTGGCTGCAGACGAACGCGTAAAGAACGCCGAAACGCCACTTTCTCGCAGCGTCATCAAGGTCACAGGGAAGGGATTTTCTCGCGTCACGAGCCAGACCAAAATCGGATTAAAGATGAGCGCCACAACGGCCATTGTGCCGAGCAAAATCCCCAAAAGCTTGGCATAGCCCATCAAAACCGCTAAACCTTCCGTGGCAAGCGTGTTGGCCACCAAGCCAAAAATACCCACGGGCGCGAAGCGAATCACGAGCTGCACCACAAACTCCACCGCTTTGGTGGCGTCTGTAATCACGATTCGCGTTTCAGGACGGCTTTTTCTCAGCACCATGCCGCACGCAAGCGCCCAAGCGAGAATCCCAATGTAGTTACCCGTGGCAATGGCATGCACGGGGTTATCGACCACGTTCAGCAGTAGCGTAGAAAGCACTTCAGAAATTCCGCCCGGTGCACTCACCTTGTCTGCACCCGCCGTCAACGTGATGGTGGTGGGGAAGGCGAAAGAAAGCGCTACCGCGGCAATGGCTGCGCCAAAGGTTGAGAACAAATAAAGCGTCAAAATCGCCTTAATGGGATGGCGGTTTTCTCCCGTTTCAGGCACGGGAGACTTCTCACCCTGATTGGCAATCGCAGAAATCACCAAAATGAACACGAGCACTGGGGCAACCCCCTTGAGTGCTGTCACAAAGATCTTGCCAACAAGCCCCACATTAGCAGCAGCCTCTGGCCACGCGGTGGCCAAGATAATGCCAGCAATGAGCCCCACCATGATCTGCTTAATGAGGGAGGCTTGTAGGAATGGCATCGCGAAGCGGAATACTCCGGATAATTGACGTCGCATCTGCGAATCTCCAAATAAAAAAATCGCCCTTGAGCGAATAACAAAATTCTGTGTTGTGGGCTCTCAACGCTGAGAGCGGCGCGCACCAATTCCTGCTAGCACCAGATTGGGGTTAAGTGTCAGGGGATCGCCCTCTTCTGGGACTCTGGCGAGCCAACCGCTTGGCTCACGCGCACGCCTTCTGCTAATCGAGGCAAAGTCTAGCGAATTCAACGCGCCCAAATAGGTCTGAATTTGATCATAACGGCGTAAGTTTCGGGTTTTCCCCAAGGAAATCCTTCAAAATCCTCGCTTCACGCACAGACATAGGGCGAATAATTGTAATCGAGATGTGCGCCCCTGCGGTTTTGTTGTATCCATTCCACCCAATGCTACGCATAGGATGCGGTATTCCGCGGGTCATGGTAATGACACAAAGGTCAATGAAGGGCGATCGCAGGCAATGGGGGTTATGAAGAAGGTGATCACTTACGCTTATATATAATTACAGAAACCGCGTAGCGGAGCGTATCCGCTACAATGAAGCTTTTCTTAACCACCTGCGATTTTGGTTCGTTCGCCATGAACCCGACGATACTCACCGACGATGATGCGATGCCTGACTTTTTTACGACGGCACCCAGCCAAGCGCTACAAAGCGCTCGGCTCAACGCCCCTACCCCTGTAGGCTTTGTCGGGCGCGCTGGCGTGTTGCTTGTCAAGGATAGTGAAGGGAACATTGTGCCGCGCTACGCGTTTGAAGCGCTCAGCGGCGCTGCCGCGGGATTTGTGCCCCATTGGGAAGCGCTCAACGCAGAAGTGCTTTGGCCGCAGCGCTCAGAAGATGCCGTGCCGAAAGCGTTACTCACAGACGGCAAGGGAGAGCGCTTTAGTCTTGCGGACTTTTTCACGAACCTCTTTGCTGACTACCCCGAAAAGCCTTGGGATCAGGGCGGCGAAGCACTTGCGCGTCGTAAAGCACGCTGGCGCGAAGCGATCTCGAGCGCACTACGCTCACCCGCGGTGCAACTGCTCGATGCGTTTAACCGTAGCGACGACACGCAGGCCATTGCACTCGCAGAGTGGTGGGTAGGCCCCAGTCCACAGCACGAGATACGCCATGACGGGACGCTCTACCCTCCGCGCTCGGCAAGTAAATTGCTACTGTCGCGCCTCACAGAAGGGCTCGCTCTAGAGCGCGTGCAACCTCTTACTGACGCGCGTTGTCCTCCAGAGTTACCCGTCATCTTTGAGGACGAGCATATCGTACTCGTCAATAAACCTGCACGTTTAGCATCCGTACCCGGCATCCGTGAAACCGTCTCCGCAAAGAGTTTGCTCGAAGCCACACGTGGGCCACTTCGCGTTGTACACAGGCTCGATATGGATACCTCGGGGCTCATTGTCTTTGCGAAAGACACACGCTCCGAGCGGAGACTGCACGCGGCGTTTCGGGATGGGCTGGCGCTTAAGCGCTACGTAGCGCGACTCGAGCGGGAAATCGAGGGGGGTGTGCGTCGCATCGAGTTGCCACTTGCGCTCAACCTTCTCGACCGCCCCAGACAATGCGTGCTCCCTGTGGCGCAAGGCGGCAAACCGTGCGCTACCGACGTCGAACTCCTGAGCGTCGAAACCATGCCCGACGGCACACGCAAGTCCATCGTGGCGCTCTATCCGCAAACAGGTCGCACACATCAGTTACGCGTACATTGTGCGCATGCTGCGGGGCTTAATGCCCCCATTGATGGCGATCCGTTCTACGGACGCTTAGGGCTACTTGGGGAGGCGCGACAGACGCGGCTCTGTCTACATGCCGCAGCGCTTACCTTCCCTCACCCAGAAACAGGGCAGCCGATGAGTTTTGAAGTGGCGCCCGATTTTCCGCGTTTCTGACGAGCGCCAACGCGCTGGCATACAATGTGAGCATCACAGCACTATTCTCTTTGGAGACTATCCATGGCTATTTTGACGCACGACGAGCGCCGACGCTTTTTACTGCGCACAGCCGTCGAAACCACGCTCGCCCCAGCGCTCATCAAGGCGGGGCTGATCAGCTCCGGCCTTATGGTTGCAGGGAGCGCCACTGCTGCCGTGCAGCAGAAGGATCTCCCCTTTAAGAGCCGCAATAGCACGAGCGGAAGTCGTTCGTACTCAAGTAGCGGCGCTTATCAAGGCCGCACCGATGCCAACGGCCGTCAATACGACGCAAACGGGCGCTATATGGGGCGCACCGAATCCAATGGTCGCTCCTACGACGCGAGCGGTCGCTACCAGGGGCGCTCAAGCGAGAGTGCAACAGGTACACGCCACTACGGTGCCTCAGGCCAATATCTAGGGCGCACGGATTCAAACGGCCGTCAGTACGACGCAAACGGGCGCTACATGGGCCGCACCGATGCCAATGGGCGCCGCTACGACGCGAGCGGCCGCTATCTCGGCCGAGACGACAAGCATTAAGGCAACGGCAGAGAGGCACTCACCGCGCCACCCCGCCCTCTTTGCTGTCGGGCGCAGCGCGGTGCTAGGCGCCCTCTAGCTGAAGTTCACTTAGAGATCTCGCGCTTCAATGGCCTCCGCATCGATGCCATAGCGCGAGAAGATGACCTTCCAAATACGCGATTCGCGCCGCTCACGCTCAGCGAAGAGCTGCATGAATTCACCCACCTGCGGATCAATCCAGAGTTCCTCTTTACTGACGATCGAGGTGTGCCAGAGCGGTCGATGCCACTCTGGGAGCACAATCGAGAGTTCGCCACTCAGCAGATACTGCTCCACAAGTCCAATGGAAAGGTCCGTGGCAATACCCATACCGTCAAGGACAGCTTGCACACACGAGAGCGTATCGCCACTAAAGTGTCTGAGCACCGGCTGATGGCGACGCATCTCGCTAAAGCCCACACGCTGCTCGGCTAACACACGATCAGCAGCGTTTTTAGCGGTAGGCAAAACCCATTTCGCAGGCGGCAAAGGTCGCTCAATTCCTGTTTGAATATTGAATTCACTCGTTGGGCCGTAGAGTCGATCGACCACAGGGTAGAACGGTCCCGTGCGTGTAATGAGTACGTGCCTGCCAAGCTCTGCCACGCTGTAAGGGGTGCCAGCGCGTCGCAAATACGCAGGTGATGCGAGCAAAAAAGTCGTTGCCCGTGCCACGGGGATGATGTGCAAATCAACATGGCTCGGGATATAGGGCAGATACGCCGCTTCGATTCGTCCTTCAAGCACATCAAGGTGGTCTGCAGTACCCGTGATCTCGACCTTCCAGTTTGGGGCGCGCTGAGAGAACTCCGAGATAAAGCTAATGACACGACGGCGCGGAATATTGGCAGGAATACTGATCCGTAGCGGCCGCTCTTCGTGCTCGGCTGGTGGCTTGAGCGCTGAGAAAACCTGCATCAATCGAGTGCTCTCATCGATAAAGGCCACTAATTGCGGATAAAACTCCATCACTTCTGCGCGCAGACGCCGCGGGCGGCTCTCCCGATCAAGCAACATCACTCCAAGCTCTTCTTCAAGGCCTTTGAGAAGACGGGAGGCGGCCGAGAGTTCTACATTTTCCTCAAGTGCCGCACGCGTGAGGCTCTGGGTCTTGGCCAGTCGCATCAGTAGGCGTCACGCACACAGGTTGTCGCGAATATTCATAGAGAGCGCAGAAAGAGAGAGAGGCTGGCGGTATCTTTTGTCACACCACACATTGGAGAGTCTAGCGCAGCGCGCGATAACTTGCGAATTTCCCAAGTTATCTTGGAAAAGACCGCTAGCATGCCAGCCTGCCACGCTCCTACACTCTCACTATGTAAAGCGCTTGGAAAGCGCCCAAATACCGCTTCGTTTAGGAGAGTAACCAATGACCGTATCTCGTCGAAATTTCCTGCGCCAAAGCATGGCCGCAACGCTGCTTGGCACGGGCAGCGCCCGCCTCGCTCTTGCCTCCCTCATCGCCCCCCTTCGTGTTGATTGGTTCTCTTAGCCCAAAGGCCATGTGAGGGCAACGCGTGCATTGTAGCTACCGCGCGCACGTCCAAACTCCTTGGCCACATCAAACCGTAACGACTTTCCTTCGCTCGACGAAGCCGTCATCCCAAGCCCTAACTCATACCACGTGCGCGCGCCTTGCCAGCGTGAAGTGAAGGTGCCATTCGCATCGGTGGCAGTCATTTCACGCCCACCCAAAAACTCATGCATCACGTTGGCCTTCAAGTAGCCGTAGCGGGTACGATCTGCGCTGTAGTGATATTGCAAATCCGCACCCACACGAGCTATCGCACTCAGCGTCGAGGGACTTGAAATTGTCACATCCTCGCTCCTGCCCTCGGCTCGGCTCAGCCATCCGAGCAGCAGCTGAGCCTGTGGCACCAGCACCAAGCTTTGGGAAGTATTGAGTGCACGCCGCAAACCGACTTCACTACTCAACGTCAGCGCCTTCGAACGAAACTGCAAATCGAGCGCTCCATCCGTGCCATTAGCCAAAGGCGCATGCCCCGTTAGCCAACTGTAACGGAGAATATTGTCGCTATAGAGACTCTTGACCTCATCGGCTTGATCGTGCCACTCGCTATAGTAGTAAAGGCCGAGCGCTTTGCCACGAATGCGGCCAGTGTCATCGCTCACTTGCCCCAATTCATAATCTGCATCGGCCCAGCGGTACGAAAAGCTCGCTCCCCAACGATCGAGTCGCTCAGGGCTTGTCTGCCGCTCATAGTCAACGCCCCCTTCATAGTCTCGTTGCGCCAGGAAAAACGCACCACGCTCACCCATATGCCGCTCGGATAGCCGAAGCCAAGCACCATCGGTGCGGCTACTATCCACATAGAAGCGCCCAGCAAAACGACGCGTATACGTATCCAAGTCGAGTACGAGCGCATCCATCGCATCAATCGCCTTAGGGATGACTCGCGCACTCGGATTGACCGTTTGTTCCTCTAAAACGAGGTATACATTTCTTGCGTTGTCGCCCTGCTGATAGTGCTCACGCACGTAGTCATCGCCTGGCTTATTCTCATCAATTTCGCCCGAACCATTAAAGCGTTTGTTGTAGTCGTCAGTGTTATTGGGGTCGCTCGCGAGCGGGCTATACTCGACCTTAAGCGCGCGCAAAAAAAGACCAGAGGGTTGCACAAGGCGTCCATCAACGAACTCGTTTTTCGCGTCTTCGACTGTTGCAAAGCGGAGTCGATCTCCCAGTCTCATTTCTCCGTCAATCTGTACCCAGAGATTCTGTGGCTCAGCAGTTCCGTGCTTAATGTAGAGCATGTCACTATGCACACCATCCATGTTGAGGCGCAGCGTAAACGTGTGACTGCCCGTGAGCTCTCCAATGTGCAAAGCGCGCCCTAATGGGGAAGCGGCGCTACGCTCAACGCTACTCGCCCTGAGATTGATCGTTCCAGCGCCTGCGAGTTCGCTCACCCAGCTCTGAGCAGTCATATTCCAGAGCGCCCCTTCGGCGAGCGTCAAATGAACTGCGCCCGCTGCGGTTGGCGTTAAGTCACCAGCGAAAACGCTCTGATGAGCATCGCTTGAGAAGGCTGAAAAATCATCCACACGCCCCGTCATTACGCTCGCCCCAGCGAGCTGCAGATCGACCGTACCGGCGTTGAGCGCCATCACGTCGCCTGTGAGCTTGAGCCACGCACCTTGGGCATCATCGGCAGCGTGCGCCGTGATCGCTCCGCCCTTGGAGACCCAAGTACCGATGCTCTGACTTGCCCCACGGTACTGCACATCAATCGCACCTTGCTGCTCGGCAGATAGAGCTATCGGGGCAAAAAGATCCACCGCGCCATCGAGCGTAATGAGCGCACTGGCCGCATTCGCTCTGAGTGCCGTCTTTGAAGCGTGAATTTTGTTCACACCGAGAGCTCTGAATGTAATTTGGCTCGCATAGGCATAGGCACCGACTTGTGCCCCAATGAGCTCGTTGTTTTCAAGTGCGCTAAAACCAATCTTTGACGCATTACCCGCATAGAGCCCGTAGGTGCTCGTCGCTACGTCGGCATCATCAAAGCTGAGCATATTGTTCCTAGCATCAAGCTGCAGCTGACCGCCTGCCGAGACATAAGCGCCGAGCGCAAACGAGCCAAAATGCCTAGCCGCCCCACTTAAATGCACGAGGTTATCACCTGTATTGGAGAGCAAGCGCACTTTTGCGCTCGACACTACATCGAGCGCAGCAACAGTGCCTCCGCTCTGCGAAAGGAACCTTGCGTCAAGCTCAATACTGTTGTTGCCATCGAGCGCTTGCATGAGGACACTTTCACTACCAGCACTAGCACCTGAAGCAAAAACCCCATATTTAAGAGAGCGTACATTGGTTGCCAAGAGCGATATCTGATTGGCACGACCAGTGAGTTCAATACGCCCTGCTCTGGCATCAAGCCCGTAAACTGATCCGTAGCTACCGAGCACGCCCTCGCTCTCACTAGCTGAGCCGATCGTAAGACGATTGATACCCGCTCGTGCGGTCAATTCAACACTCGCGCCAGAATTAGCTTGAATGCCATCAAGCAGTACCGTGTTGCCGTGCACCGCGCCTGAATCCATGCTGAGCTCATTGTCGCCCTCACGAGCGATTAGCGAAATGGCACCCGTGCGATTGGTGGCCGCGAGTGCAAAGGCATTAATCGCCGTAGGCGTATTGAGCTTAACTGTGTTGGCCTTACCCTCAAGCGTTACGGCACCCGCTGTATGGATGCCATAGACCTGATTTTGATAGGCGGCAAGATCGGGACGTAGAACTAATTCACCATTGCCTGAATCTACATATTTTTCTTCACCATCTGATTGAAGATATAATCTATTTTCTTCAGCCGCCTTTAGGTAAATATTCGTATTTGGATTTGAATAAATAAGCCTTGCATTCTGTGCCTGTCCATGCGCATTTTTAACACTGGAATTAACCGAAATATTTTGTGCGCTTTCCACTGTGAGCGTGCCCTGCTGTACCAGCACAGGCAGGCCGATAAATGGTGAGTTAGCAAACGCCCGGAAGGCCGATGGCGGCGTAGTCACACCGATTGAAATATCTCCAGTGCTCGAGCGAAGCGTGAGCCCCTGCGCACCGCCTGCCTGCATGAAGACGCCATGCGAACCTGAGCTGTCTGCGACTCCGCTAATATCTCCATTTTGAATATTGATAGCAACCCCTTCTCCACTCACCAAAGCACCCTGATTATTGGTTACTGTTGAGCGAATTTCCTCCGCGGTCACTGAATAAGAAAAGGCCTGTAAAAGAGCAAGAGAAAGAAGGGTTCGCCGCCATCGATTGAAATGCATACATCCAGTCACGCTATTATTGCAGTATCTAGTTTTATTTGATAATTTTTAACAAATTATCATTAATTTTAGATATATTTTTTATTTATTTAAATTCTAATCATTACGAATCTTTGAATGATATCACACTTTCTCAATTTGCATTACAATAGCTACAATCTCATCAATTTTTATTAAATAACTAATGCAGATTATTTATCTTTTACTAGTGACAACGGAAGGCTAACAGAGGTGTCTTTGGAGGGAGCGTTTATGCGAGCAAACAACTTTTTCTTAATTTGATCAGGGTGTTAAGAAAAAGAGCGCTCACAGAGCGATGCCATCCCGTGCGCTGGCGGCCACGCAGAAGCACATAAAAAACGCTAGGGCGAATTTTCTTTCACCGCTCAAGTGCGGGTAGCGCACTAACCCTTTAAAATGGAGAAACTTTCCTCGGGCGCGCACAGGCTGGTCTGTGTCGGTACGCCCACTACGCAAATTTGTTACGAAAGATGCCTGCTTTAATTCCCGATGATGTCGCCGCGCTCGGTCGCGTCTACGGCTTTTCCGTTGAGGGTTACGTCAATTTCGCGCCTGAGCGCGTACGTGCACGAACGCTTGAGCACTCCCCGCTCATGACGTCTCTTCATGCGGGCGACCCTAGTGAGTCTTGCGGTGCGCCTTGCGGCGAGCAGCCACGTCACACTACTGCCCAAACGACTGAGTCCCTCGATGGCGCCCAGCCTCACGGCGCAGTAGCTCACGAGCCAAACGAGTGCGCAGACAACACGGGCGCCGTAAAGCAGTAAAAACACCCCGCAACGCCTATGCTCATAAGTATTCAAGGTCTGAGAGCTGGCGCAGGATCGAGCTTTTGTGCGGCAAACCTTGCCGAGCTCTACGCCAGCGCGAACCGTCCAGTGGCGCTCGTCTCCACTGCTCCGGCGCCGAGCACATTTGAGACTTACTGGGGCTTGCCGCTTACTAGCGGCAAAAGTTGGGTGCGGCAGATCACAAGCAACCAGCCGCTTGCCGAGGCCGCAGTGCGTGCAGAGCTCGGGTTTCCCGTGCTCTTTAGCTTTGGGGCGCAAGCGGCGCTTAGCGCTCAAGAGGCCGAAAGCACGGCGCCCAAGCTTCTTGCCGCGCTCTCTGGGGCGGCGCTAACGCATGTGCTCGTTGATGCGGGCGGCATCAACACGCCCTGCAGTCAAGTTTTTCGATCACTCGCCACACTTGTTGTCACCGTGCTCGAGCCTGATCACGATTCACTCTTGCGCCTAATGGAGTATCATCCGCTCGACAATGAGGTTTTCGTGCTCAATAAAGTGGTTCCTGGCTCGAGCGTGGGCTACCGACTCACTTCATACTTAGAGACTGAGCCGCGATTTGTTGGCAAACTCATCACACCCGTGCTTGCTGCGGATGAAGCAGCGCGCGAAAGCGGCTTTCTTCTGACGCGTGTCGTCAAGAGCGCGCCCACCTCAGCTGTGAGTCAAAGTTTGGGTGCACTCGCCGAGAGCCTGTTGCACGCCGAAGCTCGGCTTGCCGCCCGCCGCGCGCGGAAGAATTGATCAAATACTGAACTAGAGAAAACTACGCTCACGATTGTTGGAGTCACAGGACTATCATGTGGTGCATTACGCTCTTGACCGAGTTTATCCGTGGTCTAAAACAGAGCCTTGTAGCGCTGACCGCCTACACGTCAAGTCTGATTGGCTTTCTCACCAATGGGCTCGGGCTACTCTTGGCCTGGGTACTGCTGCCGCTTGAAGGCGATCGCTGGCAGGGCATTATCCGCGAGCGCGCCGCGCTGTTTCCGCAGGTGCGCTGGCAACGGCTGCGTCCGCTAGATCCCTTGCGCCTTGCGATTCAGGCGACATTTCTCATACTCTTTGCGCTGCCCGGGGAGTTGCTCGAGCGGCTCGAGGCGCCGAGTGCTACGCGCTCCGCGGCAGGCACCCGTCGCAACGCATCCAACCACAGCACGCATTGGGCGGCCTTTTGCGCCTATGTGCGCTTTATTTGGGAAGATCGCATTCTCACACCCCTGACCACGCTCGGCACTGAAATCACCGATGCAGCGACGGGGTTGCTGTCGCGAAGCCGCCTTGGGCGCAGTGACTTAAAAACCGTGCCCGAACGCCGACGTGAGCGACTGCTCGTGGGGCTCGCGCTCTTTATTGTCGGCGCACTCGGCATTTGGTGTATCACGCAACCCCTGACGCTAGGGCCTCAACTTGTTTTTGTTGCCAGCGCCCTACTGCTCTCGCTCTTTTTCCGACGCGTCAAGAGCCACCTCACCATTTTGTTGATGATCGTGCTCTCGGTGATCGTCTCAACGCGCTACCTCTTTTGGCGCGCAACCGAGACGCTCTCCTTTGACACACCTGGCTCAACCATTTTCGGCCTGCTGCTACTCGGCGCTGAAATCTATGCCTATTTGGTCATGGTGCTCTCGTACTTTCAGGTGTTCTGGGTGCTTGAGCGTAAGCCCGTTCCCATGCCTGCCGATGTATCCACGTGGCCGCATGTGGACATTTGCATTCCAACTTACAACGAGCCGCTCGATGTGATCAAACCCACGGTGCTTGCCGCGCAAAGCATGGACTGGCCTGCGGAGAAGCTGCACATCTGGATTCTCGATGACGGCAGTCGTGACGAATTCACCAAGTTCGCGCGCGAGGCTGGCGTTGGATGCATTCGTCGTGAAAAGCACAATCATGCCAAAGCAGGCAACATCAATCATGCTCTACAGCAAATGTCGGGGGACTTTGTAGCCATTTTCGACTGCGACCACGTCCCTGTGCGGAGCTTCTTGCAGATGACCGTTGGTTGGCTCATGAAAGATCCAAAGATTGCGCTCGTGCAGACGCCACATCACTTCTACTCGCAAGATCCTTTCTCGCGCAACCTCGGCCTTGACAGCACGATCCCCGACGACAATGCGCTCTTTCATGATTTCATTCAAAAGGGCAACGACGCTTGGGACGCGACCATGTTTTGCGGCTCCTGCGCAGTCATGCGTCGCAAAGCGCTCGACGAAGTGGGCGGCATTGCCGTAGAGACCGTTACCGAAGACGCGCACACCTCGCTTAAACTCAACCGCCGCGGATGGTCCTCCGCCTTTATCGGCGTACCGCTTGCGGCGGGGCTCTCAACCGAGACGCTCTCGGCGCACGTTGGGCAGCGCATCCGTTGGGCGCGTGGCATGATTCAGATTTTCCGCGTCGATAATCCGCTCAAAGGTAAGGGGCTCACCTGGGGACAGCGCCTCTGCTTTTTCAACGCCATGATCCACTTTTTGCACGGCGCGCCGCGCTTGATTTTCTTGCTTGCGCCCTTGCCCTATATCTTCTTTGGATCCATGGTGCTTAACGCGCCGATTCTTACGATCTTTGCCTTTGCGCTACCGCACATGTTGCACGCCACACTTACCTCTGGGATTCTTCAGCGAGGCTATCGCTCGCCCTTTTTGGGTAGCGTCTACGAAGCGGTGCTCTCTTGGTACATTCTGCTGCCCACCACGGTTGCGCTGATCAACCCGAAGTACGGCAAATTTAACGTCACAGTCAAAGGTGGCACGGTGCAGAGTCAGTACCTTGATTGGCAAATCATTCGTCCTTATTTGGTTCTTATTGCACTCAACGTTGCGGGGCTCATCGGCGGGATCTGGCTTTTGGCGAGCGCGCCTGAGCAAGAGCTGTTCACGCTCATTAACATCGGCTGGATTCTCTATAACCTCGTGATTCTCGGCGCGACCACGGCAGTAGCTGTCGAGACCGTCCAAGAGCGTCGTTTTCCACGTGTGCCGATCAATCGTGACGCCTCGGTCAAACTCGCCGACGGTACGCTTCTTGCGGCAAAGCTACGTGACTACTCGCAAAATGGCGCCAACGTGGTGCTGCCTGCAGCCGCGCACACAGCCCTCGCGCAGAACACTCCCCGCTTGGGAGACCATTTGGAGCTTGTTCTACCGCTTGATGCGCGACTGGTGTCGTTTCCCGCCATCGTGCGCCGCACCCATGTCAACGATGCTGGCGAAACGGTAATGGGGCTTGAGCTCGTCAATCTCACGATTGATCTCGAGCGCGAGCTCACGGCAGCGACTTTTGGACGCGCGGATGCTTGGGCGAAAGAGCTCGTTGGTAGCCGTAATCCCTTTGCGGGTTCCTCTGCGCTACTTGGCTTTGCTTGGCGCGGATACCGCGCGCTCGCGAAATTCGCCCCGCCCGCTCTGCAACCCGTGCTTGGACTCGTGGCTGCGAGCGTGCGCTGGGTTGTCTCCTTCCTACCACGCCCTGCGGGTAAGCGCTTTGCGCTCTCAACCATTGGCCGCGTTATGAAGGATTGAGCCAAGTGAAATTTCTGGTGGAAATTCTCTCTTTAGAGCATTGATAGCGCAGCCTCACTCAGAGTAGACTTTCTGCCAATTCCGCTCTGCGCCGTACGCCTTCCGCGTTGCGGCACTCAGAAGCGTCTCAGCAATGAGAAAGTGTTTTTGATTTAACCAAGGTTCTGCTGTTGTGTGCCCCCTCAGAAAAGCAGGGGCAAGCGCCAACAGAACCACTCTCAACACAACTGGAGAAAGCGCCCTAGCGCGTTCTCAACTTTGAGGACCGCGCTTTGATGCGCTCAGATTTATCCTATGAAATGTACTGCCAACCAACCTTTCCGCCCGAGCCAAGTCCGCGAAACTATCCTCTCGCGCGGCGTGCACGGTGCGCTTTGGCTCATCGGCATTGCTTCAATGGGCATGCTCAGCGCAGCGCAAGCTGCCCCCCTGCCCAACCACATTCCAGTGCCCGATGCGCTACGCACGGCCACCGAGATGCTTCCTGATTTGATGCCGCCCTCTCGCGAAGCGATGCCGCTCTTTGATGCGGCTATTGGCGGTCGTCCAGGGGCGATTCGTCTCACGGGGCTCTATACCCAGCGCTCCTTCACTTTTGGCGTGCTACGTGACGAGGTGGTAGGTGACGCGTCGCTTACGCTCATTCTGCACCCCTCCCCCGCGCTCAAGACGCGCTCGGTTGTGAACGTCGTGCTGAACGACCATTTGCTCGGGACTGTACCACTTGTTGCGGCGGATCCTAATGCCAAGGGCAAAGACGCTGCCGCAGATCCGGCCGCCGCGCAGGCCGAGCGGACGGTGAAGGTGACGCTACCGATCGACGGTCGAGCGCTGCGTGGCTACAACCGCATTGATATTTCGCTTGAAGGCACCTACAGCGAGGTTTGTGAAAATCCCCTCGCCAATAGTCTCTGGGTAGATGTTGACGACGGCAGCTATCTCTCGCTTTCGATTCAGCGCCTTCGCAACCCCAATGAGCTCACGTATCTGCCAGGGCCTTTCATTTCGAAGAACGCCCGTGGCATGCAAACCCTGCCCATGGCCTTTGCTGCTCAACCCACTGCGGGTGAACTCGAGGCCGCTGGCATTATCGCGAGTTGGGCTGGGCGCGAAGCCGATTGGCATGGGCTCAAGTTACCGGCCTATCTCAATGAGGCACCAGTGGACGCGCATTTCGTCACGTTCATGACCGCCAAGCACCGTCCCGACTTCCTCAAGGACATGCCCGAGCCCAAAGGCCCGAGTGTCTCGATTGTGAACGCTCCGTTCTCGCTTTGGGCGAAGATGCTTGTCATTAGCGGGCGTGATGATGCCGAGCTCAAGGCTGCCGCGAGCGCCTTGGCAACGGGTAGTGCCATTTTCTCGGGCGAATCCGTCACACTCACCGATCTAGCGGCGGTACCAAAGCGTGAGGCGTATGATGCGCCACGCTGGCTCCCCACTAATCGTGCCGTCACGCTCGAAGAGCTCACCACCTATAAGGGTCAGCTCACCACGCGTGGCGTTGAACCCGCGCCAATCCATCTCCCCTTCCGTCTGCCGCCCGACCTGTACACGTTCGAGCGTCAGAGCGTGCCGCTTAAGCTTGCGACTACGGCCACGCCGCCCGCGCCTGGCGGCGCCGCGCAGCTGCGCGTGCGCCTCAACCGCGCCATGGTGAGCGCCGCTGAGATCACGGGCGCCAATGCCCCAAGCGGCAAGCAAAAGACGTTGGTTAACTTCTCTGCGCTCAACCCTGAGGCTGGGCGTTGGGACGCCATTGGCGTGCCTGGGGTCTATCTCAAAGCAGAAAATGACCTCGAAATTGATTTCCGCTACAACGTCCCTGTTACCAGTGGCACCCCCACGGAGTGCCGCTATGCGTTACCCTCGGAGAGTCAAGGCGATATTGACCCGCAATCCACCATCGACTTTAGCGGCTTCCACCACTACGCGGTGCTACCGGATCTGAACCGCTTTACGCGTGCGGGCTATCCCTTTACGATTCATGCTGACCTCGCCACCACCACGGTTGTGCTACCCGATAAGCTCCGCGCAACTGACCTCGCGGTCTACCTCACCGCGCTAGCGCGTATGGGGATGCAGACGGGCGCACCCGCTACGGCGGTAAGTGTTCGTCTCAGCAAGGATTTTGATGCCAAGAGCGCACAAGACGTGCTCCTTATTGGCAGCGTTCCTGCCGATGCTGCCAACCTTGAGCAGATTCGTGCTGCGGTCGCCAAGTTTGGCCGCGAGACGGTGAGCGGCAACGTGCTCACCGCGGCCAAGATGAGTGCCATGGTAGGAATGGAGTCGCCCTTCTCTAAGGGAAAATCTTTGGTTGCGCTACTCACGGGCGACCCCGATAACGCCAAGCATCTCATTGAGCTTTTAGCCAACCCTGCAGAACTCTCTTCGGTTGAAGGCGGTGCAACGCTTATTACCGACGTGGGGCTACGTAATGCGCCAGCCAAAGACACGTACTCGGTGGGTGATCTGCCCTGGAGCGCACGTGCTTGGGTCGCGCTCTCGAACTCCCCCTTGCTCATGGCGCTCGCAGCGCTCGCTGCCGCGGTGATTTTGGGGGCGATTAGCTACATACTCATGCGTCTGCGCATTCGCGCGCGCCTTGCCTTGAAGGAGAACGGCCATGACTAAGTTGAGGCTCACTCTGCTCTGCACGGCGCTACTTGCAACGTTTGGTTTAGCAGAAGCCGCAGAGACGACTGCAGCGGCAAGCGCCGCGGCACCCACCAGCGCTCAGCAAGCCAAAGACGCTAGCGCTCCCACGGAGCAGACCGTTGTCGCGCTACCCGCTGTGCGTAGCCTCGTGGGGGCTCCCACGGATACGTGGCCTGCGTGGAAGCAATTCCGTCAGTCTGCGCTTGAGGGCGGACGCGTCATCGACCGTAGCGACGAACGCCTTATCACCACGAGTGAAGGTCAGTCTTATGGCATGTTCTTTGCGCTCGTTGCGAACGACCGCGCAAGCTTTGATGCCATTTGGCAGTGGACGATCGCTAACCTCTGCGCTGGCGACTGCGGCAAAACGCGCATGGCCTGGCTCTGGGGGGCCTCGGAGTCCGTAAAAGCAGCCAAGACCCCACCCAAATGGGGCGTGCTTGACAGCAACAACGCCACCGATGCGGATCTCTGGATCGCGTATTCGCTCTTAGAGGCAGCCGATCGTTGGGAGAACCCGCGCTACCGAGAGGATGCGCTCGCGCTACTGGGGCGCGTCAAACAAGACGTGCGTGTAGTGCGCGGTCTCGGGGCTGTGCTCCTACCCGCGAATGTCGGCTTTGAGAAAAATGGCGACGTGGTGCTCAACCCCTCCTACTATCCGCTGAGCGTGTTGAAACGCTTGGAAGCGGTGGATCCGCTCTGGCGTGAAGTGCGTTGGGGCTCGATGCGTGCGCTTGTGCGCTCAGCTGAGTCGGGACTCTCGCCCGACTGGGTTGCTTTCGGCGAGCGCTGGGGCACGCGCAACCGCGACGAAGGCTCCGAAGGTAGTTGGAACGCGATTCGTGTTTATCTCTGGGCAGGAATGATGCCGCAGGATGATCCCGATGCAATTCGTCTGCGCGAAATCCTCTCACCCATGGTTGATATCACCAAGCGCCGCTTCATGACGCCCGTCTCCACGGATACGGCCGCCTTTACCGTGAGCGAACAAGGTCCTTTTGCCTTTGGCGCCTGTCTCTTGCCGTGGGTGAAAAATGAGCGTGTGGGCGCTTGGATTCGCACTGGGCTCACCACCATGCCGCTCACTGGCGAGGACTACTACCGTAGCGTACTCGCGCTCTTCGGCATGGGCTTTGATGAGGCGCGCTTTGCCTTTAGTCGTGAAGGCCGCCTCGTACTGAAAGGGGACTGAGACTCGAGCAAAACTCATCACGCCCTCTCCCCCCCTAAGGAGAGAGCCCCCTGCGCGACGCGGCCCATTGTGGCATGCGTCGCGCGCGCCCAGCTCTCTGTTGGGCAGTGCACTGCGTAAGGCTCAGGTGTCGCGAGCGCATCTCTCTGTGCTCGCTTCCCGCGCCCTAACCAAGACCGTTCGGAATTGTCATGAAGCGTCTACTCGCCTTTAGTCAACAAGTCTTTGCTCAAGATCGAGCGACATTACGACGGATCGCAGGCCTTGCGGAACGCCCCGAAGGGCGTTACCTGCTCGAGGCGCTGCCCTCTGCGGCGAGCCCAGCGTTCTTTATGGGCGGCGCTGTACCGGTTGCAGGATTCGACCAAAGCGAGCCCGAGCAGTACTTTTCCGAGACGCTTACCCTCACGGCTCCCTTTGCGCGAGAAATGGGTCTGGGCGATGGGATGAGCCAAATTCACGCCGCGCGCCTCTTCGCTAGCCCCGTGGACGCGGCGCTCTGGCGTAAAGCCCTTGAGCGACTCGCTGCTGGTGAGCGCGAGCTGAGCGTGACGCTTCGACTCTATATAGCGGGCGAAGTGGTTTCGACCATCGTACGCATAGCAAGCCTTATTCCGCTGCTGGCAAAGTTGCCCCCCGAGCCCGTCGAGGATGAGGCGCCACGCTTGGATCCAGAGGTAAGCAGCGTACGAGCGCCAATAACCCCCGAGCAGCCCATCAATGCGGAGAATATCCCGAGCCCGAGCACGAATGCACCTCTGGTGCAATACCCGCCAGAGATCCTCCCTGCCTATATCGGTAGCATGGAACGGCTCGATGTACCGCAAATTGCCCAGAGCCTTGTGCGGCAAGTCGCATTGCGCGCCGAAGAACAAACAGCGATTTTGAATGACCTCAAGCGCCTTACTGAACGCACAACGCTCATCGTGACGCTCTCTGGGTCCGTGGTCACGCGCTATGGCACCCTCGCTGATTTGCTCAAGCAGCACCTGCCCGCTACCGACTGCCCGCTCGTTGCACCCAACGCTTACTTTGGTGCGGTGCTTGTTGGTCGGGCACTTAAAACCGCACCCGAGCGAGTACGAGAGATTCTCTCCGAGACGCTCTCACTCATTCGATCGCGCTACGGCATCGATCTGCATCCTGAAATCAGTATCCTCTCGATTCCGATTGCCGAGTCCACCGCATCGTTGCGGCTTGCGGTAAAAACCTATTTAGAGGCACTCGCAGCGGCGCAACCGCTCCCCGTAGCCGCTGCGAGTAAAAACGCCGCTCCAACAGCTCGTGCCGACGAGCACAGTGCCAAAAGCGTCGCAAGTGCGCTGCCCGCCGTGCGCTCAGCGCAGCTGACACTGAGCCTAGCGGACGTGGTGCGCCTTACCGATGCGATCGAAAACGATTTTTCTGGCTTTCATCTGCTTACGCAGTTGCAGGTTGCCGCTAAAAGTGGACGCTACTCGGGGGCAGAATGCTTAGTGCGACTCATCGATGAGGTGCCCTCACTGGGGCCCGGGCGCTTTGTGCCGCTCTTAGAGAGCTCTCCCTTGGCGATTGCCTTTGGGCGGAAGATTTTCGAGCTCGCTATTGGGCTCGTCGGCACCTTCCGTCAAGCGCTCGAAAAAGAGCCGTTGCCTGTGAGCTCAGCTTCGCCTGCGCGAGCCTTCCGACTTGCGGTGAACGTGAGCCCTGCGCAAACCGCGGACGCCTTCTGGGGAACGTTTGTGGCCGCAGCACTTAAGCAAGCAGGAGTCCCTGGGACTGCTTTCGAATTTGAATTCACAGAAACCTCGCGAGCAATCCCGAGCAACAACCTTTCGCACTGGATGGACGAGTGTCGCGCGCTTGGCATTACCTGGGCGCTCGACGACTTCGGCATGGGCTATAACGGCGTCGACATGATGCTCAAGGGCAGCTTTGATACCGTGAAGTTTGATCGCTCCTTTGTGCTCGAAGCGCTTGCTAATTCGCAGACAGAGGCGTTTTTCAAGCACCTCATTGAGGCCTGCCGCGCGCAAGGCGCCACCATTTGCTTGGAGGGTATTGAAGATGCGCAGGTGCTGGAGCGCGTACAAATTTTTATGGCTGACGCTTGGCAGGGCTACCACTTCAGCCGCCCCGAGTTGCCGCAGCAAGCTGCAGAGCGTCTAGGTCGTAGCCTCGCGCTGCCCACTCTCAAAGAGAGCGAAGAAAAAAGTGACCTCCCCGAGATCACCGAAGCGAGCACACTCGATGAGCTCAGCAAGGTTGCTGCCGAAGTGGATGCCCTGGACGCCACGGATAGTGCGAGCGCGAAACCGCTCACGGCACGCAGGACCTATCGCACAATGAGTTTCCGCCCGTTCCTTGCGGTGCTCTTTACGCCGCTTGTGGCGCTACTGCTCTTTACGATGGGGATCTTTGTGACGTTTAATGCGGACGTCGAAAAACAAGCCTCACGCCTCACAAAAGAAGCGGTCTCACGAATCATTTCCGCCCAAGAGAGTGCCGTGCGTGTCGAGCAGCTAAGAACGAGCCTCACCACGCTCTCTGAGACGAATGACTCCTCACAGGCCGAAGCTGCTTACCGCGCAGCGAAGTCGCTCCTTTCTTCGTCGGCCACCTTTGACCGGCACGGTGAGACGCGCGACGAAATGGGTAAATTGCTCAACACCGTCGAGAGCGTCTGGCAGCAACGTCGCGCCTTTGACGCCAAAGCCGATGAAGTCGACACACTCTGGCAGCAGCTCTATTTCAAAATGATGACCATCTCCGCGCTTTCCGCTGGAGCTAACCCCGATCAGCTTCCCCTCATCGAAGGAGTCACCAAAGAGCTCTCGCTACTTGGCGGTCAGCTAGAAGCCATGCACAATGCCGTATCGCGCGCCATGGACGGCTACGGCTATATCTGTAGCAAAAGCGCAATCAGCTCACGACTCGCCTTCACCGAAGACCTCATCATACAGTGCCGACAGCTACGTCGCACCGAGTCCGATCTGCACAAAACCATTGATGATCTTGCGGGGATCCGACGTCAATTTGCCGATCAAATTCAATCGATGGATCGCGATGCGGTGGCGCTCGAGCAGCACTTCACCAACATTGAAACACGCGACCTCGTTTCCGACATTGACGTGGTGCACTCCTTGAGCACGCGCTATCGCCCATGGGTGATGGTGCTCATTGGCGCCATTGCAGCGCTCTCGCTCATGAGTGCGCTGGGCATGGCAGCGCTACTGCGCCCCATTGATCGCCTACTCAAGGCGCTCAGAGCTTATCGTCGTCAAGGCACCAAACCTGCGGCCACGATGCGTAGCCGTATCCGAGAATTTAACGACATGATTAGCTGGCTGCGACTCTTTGTGGAGCTTACGGATAGAGAGCGCGCAAAACGCACAGCCATTGCGAGCAAATATAGCGAGCTACTCTCTGAAGCCCATCGTGATAGCCTCACGGGGGTGGCCAATCGCCGAGCGCTGCAAGAAGCACTTGCTCGCGGCGTGCCACTACTGGCAGATACCGCGGTGCTCATGATCGACATTGACCACTTTAAAATTCTCAACGACACGCGCGGGCATCTCTTCGGTGACCGAATCCTCGCGGCCGTAGGCGAAGTGCTACGACGTAATGTCTCGCACAAAGACAGTGTCTATCGCTACGGGGGTGAAGAGTTCTGTGTGGTGCTCACTGGGGTGAACGAGCAACAGGCTCAAGCCGTCGCAGAACGGCTGCTCGGAAAAGTTCGCGCCATTTCTCGTGCCACAGCGGAAAACTTCACGCCGCAAGAAGCGCCTGAACCGCTCACCATCTCCATTGGGGTGTCGAGCGTTATCGAAAGTATTGGCGAAAAGCCGCTTGAGCGGCTCATTGCTGAGGCTGACGATGCGCTCTACCGCGCAAAAGAAAGCGGCCGGAACCGCATGGTTGGAACCGCTCGTAAAAGTTAGCACTCACAAAATGACAAAAAATACGCCATAATGGCGGCATCTCGATTTTTATCGCTCGGCCTCCGCAGGGGGCTGAGCCATGACAAATCCGCGCAGCTCGCGCAATGCTGTGCCCATAACACCTATGACAAAACCGAAAACTACGATTCGCCCCGAGGGTGAATCCCCCGCCCAGCAAGAACGCCTCCCAAAATGGGAAGGGGCTGGCATTTGGAACGTGTATTTTCTCGCGAAGTTCGCCCTCGCACTAGCGGGCTATCTAACGCTCAACGCCGCGGCCAATGCTGCGCTCTTTGCAGCGGTCGTCTTTCCCATTCGTCACCGCCTTCTAAGACGAGCGCGAGCGATTGCGGCGGCTATCGTCGGTTTCGTGCTCATTTGGAGCGAAAGCTACCTGCCTGCGGGTGACGTCATCATCAAAAACTTCAACAACCTCGCTGGCTTCACCCCCAAGTATCTCTCTGAGCTAGCCGTGGGCTTTATCAATCCCATGATGCTCGTTTGGACTTTTGTGGGGTTGGTGGCGTGGTACTTTTTGCGTGACTGGATCCGCTTCAGCGCCATCACGGTGGCGGGGCTGCTGGTGCTCATTTTCCCGAGCTTAACGGCCTTACTGCCGCAAGGCACGGTCGGCAACGGCAACGCCCCCAACGCGGTCGCTGTCTCCGCTGTGGACGCTACCCGTGGCGCGCTCATGCCTGCGCAAACTCAAAAACCCGATACCGATGGGATCAACCAGTGGCTGAATACGTTCTATGCGGCAGAGAAAACGCGTCGCGCCAATCTTCCTCAGGGCCCCGTGGACGTGGCCAAGTCTGGGGAATTTGATATCGTCATGATCAACATCTGCTCGCTTGCCACAGACGACTTGGTGATGGTTGGACTCGATAAAGCCCCCATTTGGAGTCGTTTCGATGTCGCGTTCACCAAATTTAACTCTGCCACCTCGTACTCGGGTCCAGCGACGCTCAGACTCTTGACGGGCGCATGCGGTCAGCCTTCGCACAGCGACCTCTATGAAGATCGCCGCCCCGAATGCGAAACGCTTAACCGACTCGCGACAGCGGGCTGGGAAAACCAGCTCTACCTCGACCATAACGGTAAATACGACGACTACCTCAATAGCCTGCGTAGCATCGCTGGTCTTGTGCCAGACCTTCAGGACCAGCACCACTACCACAAGGCCATGGAATCCTTTGACGGTAGCCCCATCTACTCCACCAAGGACGCGGTCAACAATTGGTTTAAGAACCATGCTAAGGGGCCGTCTCGCACAGTCTCGCTCTTTAACCTTGTGACGTTGCACGACGGTACGCGTGACCCCGCAAGCCAAGACCCGATCGACTATAAGCCGCGCTGCGAGGCGCTGCTCAATGAGTTGGGCGAATTCATGGATCAGATTGAAAAGAGCGGCCGAAAAGTGCTCTTTATCATCGTGCCTGAGCACGGTGCTGCCCTGCGTGGCGACAAGGTCCAAGTAGCTAAGTTGCGTGAAATTCCCTCGCCCAACATTACGCGCGTGCCGGTCTTTGTGAAATTCTTCGGCCTACCCAATGCCGAGCAAGCGGGCGTGAAAGCGGGCTCGCCGATTGTGATCGATACGCCGACAAGCTACCTTGCGCTCACTGAGCTCGTGGGTCGTACGATCAACTCGGGCATCTACAGCGATAAGCCCAGTGGACTCGATGGCAAACCCGCCACGCTCGCAACGATCACCGATGAACTGCCGCAGACCTGGCCAGTATCGGAAAACTCCTCCGCTAAAGTCGTTGATGATTTCCAAGGCAAGGCTTATCTGCGACTCAAGCAAGGCAAGTGGCTCGAGTACAAACAGTAATTGAACACGCCTAGTAGCGCTTTGATTCAACGGGGCGTCTTCTTTCAGAGCAAGGAAGACGCCCCGCTTCGTTATGAACCGTTGCTTTTACGGAACGGGCTACCCACTAGAGCGAGCTGGCTCTAGCCCACCCTCAAGTACACGCGTCCGTGCGCTTTGGAGAAATACCAAATTGACTGCGGTAGTCTCGGTAGAACTGCGAGGTAGAACTATAACCAAGCGCCTGCGCGATGCGCTCGTGCGTCAGCTCGCCCGCAAGAAGCATCTCGCGCGCAGCCAAAAGCCGCACGCGCTTACTGTACTGAAGTGCGGTTTCTCCTAGCAACTGCTTCATGCCACGAGAAAAGACCTCTGGGCTCATGTCGGCCTCTGCAGCAAGCTCCTCTACGCTAAGCGCCGCAGGTAGCTGCTGCGTCAGGTGACCAATCGCCCGAGCGAGCCTTGAGACGGGATGCGATGAAGTTAAGCGCGCCACCAATTCGGGTCCCCAACTTGAAAAGAGGAGCTCGGTGTAGAGGATGCGCAGATAGAGCGGCGCAAGCGCAGCGCGCTGCGCCTCACTCGCTTCAGCGAGCGCTAACAACTGAGCAAAGACTTCCACCACACGGGTATTCGATTCGAGAAGACGCACAGCCCGCGTACTACGAAGTTTCGCCGCGCTCACACTCACAGGCAGCGTCTCTAGCACGTTGCCTAGCAGCACATCATCAAGCGCAAGCCCAAGCGTCACCATATCGGGCTCAGCATGGAGCGCCTCAATGCGAAGCAGCATCTTTTGCTCGCAGAGTATCCCGAGCAAATCGGCGGCGCCCACCACAATATCCCCTAAAGGACTATGCAGTATCCGCCGTCCACAGAGCTGCAAAAATACCGTAGGGCGCTCATGGCCGCCACAGAGCTGCGCGCAAGGCGCACGGCGGCTCACAAAAAGGCCAGGGATCGCAAGGGGCGTTTTGCCATAGTTGGGCGCCAATCGCTGCACCCGCGTCAAAAGCGGCGCAAGTATCTCAGAAACGTACGTCGTCGTCATATTGCAAATCGTGAGCTCCCGTCTTTTACAGGCTGAGGCTGGGCGTATTTGTCTCGAAGAATCGCCTAGGTTGGCGTGCAAGCGCCAGGGCGGCTTCGTAGCAAAAACTTTAGGCGTCTCTTCTCAGGCTTGTCAAGACGCAACGTTTGAGCACGCACACACCTAAGAAAGTCGTAGCGTGCAAAAGCAAATTTCCAAGCGCTTGCGCTAAAATGTTTGGATTACTCTTTAAAAGCACTGGCTTGCGCTCACCCGCAGAGGGTGCTCGCGCCACCTGCGCCAAGCGCTCTTTGGCAGCGTCACCTAGATCTGTGTGCGCGCTCCGGCTGGAGGTAGCCCTTTAGGCGAGCTCGACAAAGAGCCTTACCGTGACAACCCACTTTTATAAGGACGACAACCGTGTCCGCACTTGTACTCGGTCATAAGAACCCCGACTCTGATAGTATTGTTTCCGCCCTCGCCTGCACGTATCTCTACCAGCAGCGTGGCCTCGATGTGGTGGCCGCTGCGCAGGGCGAACCCGCGCCTGAAACCCAATTCATCCTGGAGCGCTTCGGCCTCAAGGCGCCTGAAGTGGTGCACTCCGTCGCGGGCCGTGACGTCTACCTTGTGGACTACTCCGACCTCAACCAAGCGCCGGATGACTTCAAAGAATGCAACCTCAAGGGCATCGTTGACCACCACAAGTTGGGGGATGTCACCAGTACCGCCCCCGTGGAATGCATTATTTGGACGGTAGGCTGCACGAACACGATCCTCAAGCGTATGTACGACTACATGGGCGTTGAAGTCCCCGCGAACATCGCTGGCGCCATGCTCTGTGCCATTCTCTCGGACACCGTGATCTTCAAGAGCCCGACCTGCACCCCCACCGACGTGGAAGTCGCGAAAGAGCTCGCTAAGATCGCTGGCATCGATGATATCGAAGCCCTCGGCAAAGAACTCTTCACCGCCAAGAGCGCTGTGAAGGGTTGCACGCCGCGCTCACTGATCTTCCGCGACTACAAAGACTTCAACATGAACGGTTGCAAGGTTGGCGTCGGCCAGCTCGAACTCATCAGCCTTGACCTCGTTGACGACATCAAGGATGATCTGATCGCTGAACTCGCTAAGGTCAAGAGCGAAGAAGGCCGCCACAGCGCCCTACTCCTGCTCACCGACATCATGAAGGAAGGCTCTCAGTTGCTGATGGTCTCTGACGATCCCGCTCGTATTGCGAGCGCTTGGGACAAGACCTACAACGGTGAACCCCTGTGGCTCGACGGCGTCATGAGCCGTAAGAAGCAAGTGGTTCCCAACCTCGAAGCGGCTTTCCGCAAGTAATTAGCCTTGCCGACGAGTGATGTGGCTGCGCCCCGTCGCTCGCACAAGCTGCCAACAGAAGGCACGAAGGCACCAAGCTCGTTTGGTTCTTCGGCCTTCTTTTTTTGTGCCTCGCGAGTAAGTACGAATGAGCCTCTCTATGTTAAGTAAATTCTTATCAATATCGCTAAATTCATAGCCTTTTACTAAACATCTCGCACTTTTCCCCGCCCCGCTCGCCGCAAAGCGGCTCCCCACAGAAAAACGCCCTCCTCTACACTCAGTCAACCGATTTAGGTCGTATGACACTCTCAAAAAAACTCTCAACCCAAAAGCACTAACCAAGCTTAAGCCTTTGAGCTAGGTTTGATTGTCGTTCAGCCTTTTGTCCAGTTGCACAGAACGGCGGTTTGGAAAAAGTGGTCAATCTGTAAAGGTTGAACCTAACGCCTGTGTGACAGAAGTTAACTAAAGCCATGATTTTACTGAGTTTCCCCTACTCGCTTGATCTTTCGCAAATGGGAAGGGATTGGGCCACTTTAGCAACTATCGTGCAGGCACAAGCAGAAAATAGAATCGAGAATGGTGCAAATTTCAAGACCCCAAAAGAAGTCCCACACCCCAAGGAGACGACATGCACACCACGAAGAGAGATTTTCTCAAGGGCGTCGGCGCGTTAACGCTCGGCGCGAGCCTTGTCCCCCTGAGCGCCTATGCGCTTGAACTCCCCAAAGACGGTACCAAACGCTGGGCCATGATTGTCGATCTACGTCGCTGTATTGGCTGCCAGTCCTGCACCGTGAGTTGCACGATGGAAAATGCCTCACCGCTTGGAAAATTCCGCACAACCGTCAACCAGTACGAAGTGCGCGACAGCGAAGGCGCGGTCAACAATCTTTTGTTGCCGCGGCTCTGCAACCATTGTGCGAACCCGCCCTGTGTGCCCGTCTGTCCCGTCAAGGCCACCTACCGTAGTGCCGAGGGCATTGTAGAAATCGACAAAACGACCTGTATTGCTTGCAGCCTTTGTGTGAAGGCCTGCCCCTACGAAGCGCGGTTTATCAACCCGGAAACTCGCACGGCCGACAAGTGCACGTTCTGCTCGCACCGCCTCGAAGCGGGACTGTTGCCCGCGTGTGTTGAGAGTTGTGTGGGTGGCGCTCGCATCATCGGCGACCTCGCCAACCCCAAGAGCGAAATCCGACAACTCTTTGACGCAAACAAAGACAAACTGCTCGTGCTCAAGCCCGAAGCTGGCACCGAGCCGCAGGTTTTCTACCTTGGGCTCGAGAAGCGCTTCCAATCCAGCGTTAAGGGCGAGCGCGTTCTCGTGCTCACCAAGTCCCTCTAAACGTGCTGCACTTCAGTAGGAGAAACGGACATGAATAACGAACGCCGTCAATGGATAAAGGGTGCCGCTGCGGGGGCACTCACTGCTACGACTGCTCGCATCAACGCGGCAGAACCCTCCAGCACGCCGCTCAAAACCAAGATGGGCAAGGTGGTGCGCGACCGTCTTGCTGGCAACGCCCTGCCCACGGAAGGGCGCGTTGAAAATGGGCGCTTTGCCCCAGCAACCGATCAAATCGTAGCGAACACGCAATGCATGGGGTGCTGGACGCTCTGTGGGTTGCGCGCCCGAGTTGATTTGAAAGAAAACCGCATTCTGCGCTTGGCGGGTAACCCCTACCACCCACTCTCCTCCGATGAATTCGTGGGCTTTAATACGCCCGTGGAAAAAGCTTGGGCGGGGCTTGGTGGCGATGCAGGCATTGCGAATCGCTCTACAGCCTGCGTGCGCGGCGCCGTGCTCATGCAAGGGCTCAAGAGCCCCTACCGAATCACGCAACCCTTAAAGCGCGTTGGCAAACGCGGTGAAGGCAAATGGAAGAGCATCAGCTTTGAGCAACTCATCGAGGAAGTGGTCAATGGTGGCAACCTCTTTGGAGAGGGATACGTCGAGGGGCTTGCATCTATCCGTAAGCTCGATGTGCCCGTGGACAAAAATAACCCTGAGTTTGGTCCCGCTGCCAACCAGTTGCTGGTCACCTTCGCAGGTCCCGAAGGTCGTCAACCGCTTCTGAAGCGCTTTGCTAACAACGCCTTTGGCACCATAAATTTCGGCTCTCACGGTTCTTACTGTGGTCTGAGCTACCGCGCGGGCTCTGGCGCGGTGATGAATGATTTCGACAACAACGCCCACGCTAAGCCCGACTGGGATAACGCCGAGTACATCCTCTTTATGGGCACCTCACCCGCGCAAAGCGGCAACCCCTTTAAGCGCCAAGCACGTGAGCTCGCCAAGGGACGCACCGAGAAAGGACTGCGCTATGACGTGGTGGCGCCACACTTGGAAATGACGCAGAGCGCGGCCAGCCCCGAAAACCGTTGGTACGGTGTCAACCCTGGCGGCGACCTCCCGCTTGTGCTCGGGATGCTCGCGTGGATTATTGATAACGAGCGCTTCAACCGCGCCTACCTCGAGATGCCTGGCGAAGCGGCGATGAAAGCCAAGGGCGCGGTGAGCTACGCTAACGCAACGCACTGCTTCATTGCAGAGACAACGCATGCGCAATACGGGCAGCCCCTCACGGAAGCGCTTCTCAACGGTGTCGCGCCCAACCCCGATGAGAAGGTCGTTGAAAATACGAACCTTGTCAAGAGCGATGGGCGTTGGGTGCCCGTGCGCGAGGCGCTCACCGCCGAGCTCTTTGTCGATGAGGAGGTCACCCTCAAAGACGGCAGTCGTGTCCGCGTCAAAAGCGCCATGCAGCTTCTCAACGAGGCCGTGCATGAAAAGTCGCTTGACGAGTACGCGGCACTCGCTGGTAGCAGCGTTGACGCCATGATTACGCTTGCACGCGAATTCACCTCGCACGGCACTCGCGCGAGCGTCATCACGCATGGCGGCACCATGCACAGCACGGGCTTTTATACCGCTTGGGCCATACTGCTTCTTAACGTCATGATCGGCAACATGAACCAAAAGGGTGGCATGTGCATGGCGGGCGGCAAATTTAAGGACTTTGGCCCCGGGCCGCGCTACAACCTTGCAGCCTTCCCCAACATGGTCAAGCCCAAGGGCACGAACCTTGCTCGCAGCAAGCGCCACTATGAGCAGAGCTCGGAATTTAAGCGTCGCAGTGCCAATGGCGGCAACCCCTACCCGGCGCAGGCCGCGTGGTATCCGTTTGTCGGTGGACAGCTCTCGGAGATGATCACCTCCGCGCTACAGGGCTACCCCTACTCGCTCAAGGCTTGGATCAGCCACATGACCAACCCTGTCTATGGGCTCACAGGGATGCACCACATTGCGCAAGAACGTCTCAAGGATCCCAAGGTTCTGCCGCTTTTCATCGCGATCGATGCGTTTATGAACGAGACAACAGCGCTTGCCGACTACATCGTTCCCGATACGCACACCTTTGAGTCTTGGGGTTTTTCGACGCCTTGGGCTGGTACACCCACGAAGACGAGTACGGCACGCTGGCCTGTGCTCGAGCCCGCGGTGGCAAAAACCGCTTCGGGTGAAGCGGTCTCGATGGAGAGCTTCATCATTGCGGTGGCCAAGAAGATGGGGTTGCCGGGGTTTGGCGACAACGCCATTACCGATAACGAAAAGCACACCTACGGGCTGCATAGCGCTGAGGACTTCTTCCTCAGAGCCGCTGCCAATGTCGCCTTTGACGGTAAGGAGCCCGTCGCCGATGCCACCGAGCGCGACTGTGTGCTCACGGGCGTCACCCGCCTCATGCCCACCCTCAAGCGCGTGTTGCGCGAAGAGGAAGTGCTCAAAGTGGCGAACATCTACGCCAAGGGCGGGCGCTTTGCCCCGCACAAGAGCGCTTGGAGCGAGGATGCTATGAACACCAAGTGGACGCGCTGCCTGCAGATCTGGAACCCCACGGTCGCTGCAGCTCGCCACTACTACGACGGCTCGCCCTACCACGGCTGCCCACGCTACTACCCTGCGCAGTTTGCTGACCGCTCCCGCTTAGAGGATCGCTATCCCAAGCGTGATTGGCCCTTCATGCTCATGAGTTTTAAGTCGCACATCATGAATAGCATTACCGCGCCTCTGCTTGAGCTCCACGCGCTGCGTCCACAAGGGCTGATCGCGCTCAATATGGGCGACGCAAAGCGCTTGGGGCTCACGAGCGGTGATCGCGTCACGCTCGAGACGCCCGGTGGCAAAGCCAGCGGTGTCATCGTCGCCCTCGACGGGGTGATGCCAGGCACCATTGCTATCGAACACGGCTGGGGTCATAAAGAGCTCGGCGCACGCGGCTACGAAATTGATGGTCGCCGCATCGAGGGCGATGAACGCATCGCAAGCGGCATCAACATCAACGACCTCGGTCTGCTTGACAACACCAAAGCGATTGCCTCGCCTTGGGTTGACTGGGTCTGTGGCTCGAGTGTGAGACAAGGGCTTCCGGCAAAAATTACCAAATCCGCCTGATGTTCTCTCCTTCTGACAGGCGTTTTTAAGGGCGTGCGATGCAGCTCCAGCATCCACGCCCCTTTTTTGTGACGTACGGCAGGCGCCGTTTTGCGTTAGACTCAAACCACATCAACGCAATTTGAAGGAGGTCTGAAATGACGCAAGAGAAAGCCGCACTCGGTGTGGGCGATCCTGTGCCGGCCTTTGCCGTGCCTAATCAAGATGGCTCGATCGTCACGCGGGAGTCGCTCTTAGGCTCACGCTACATTCTCTACTTCTATCCCAAAGACAACACGCCGGGCTGCACCGCCGAGAGTTGTGACTTCCAGAGCAAGCTCCCTGACTATACGGGGCTCGGTTTCAAAATCTTCGGCGTCTCTCGCGATAGCGAAAAGAGCCATCAAGGATTCCGCGAAAAGTTTGGCCTCAAGTTTGACTTGCTCTCCGACAAAGACGAGCAACTCTGCAACGCCTTTGACGTCATCAAGGAAAAGATGATGTACGGTAAACCCGCTCGCAAAATCGAGCGTAGCACGTTCGCCATCGATGAAAAGGGCATCATCATCGGTGCTTGGCGCGATGTGAATGCGCGCACTCACGTTGCCGAACTGCTAGAAGCCCTTCAAGCCTAAGCGCCCGCTCCGTGTGGGGACGCTGATCGCGTCCCCTCATCATTTCTGCGTACTGCACTCCGTCAAACGGCGGGCGACAATTGCGCCAGCCTTTTCTATACTTTGCACAACCAAGGAGGTTGCGCCAGAGCGCGCCCTCTCAGCAAACCGCACAAAACAACAAAGAGGAAAACATGCCCGAGATGCCTGAAAAAGTCCGCCCCGCTACACAACCTGCGCTCGAAGGGCGCTTGCGTGTCTTTGAGACCTCCCCTATCGAGCACTTCGAGTCGGGCTTTCGCACGATCCATGAAACACGCATGAAGGGGCTTCCCATCCTGAACCCCCGCCTCTCGGTCAAAGCAGATAACTTCCGCCGCTGGGGTAACGATTGGATCGGTACCGTGGTCACCCCTTGGTCCATTCTGATCGTGCTCGCCTGCGGTAACCGCGGTGGTTGGGTCTCGGTACCCGCGGGTGCCACACGCATGATCGAGTTGCCAGGCGGGGACTTTCCTTTCCTCGGTTGCATTGATCCAATTTTGGGCGAGTACCAAATGCTCGGGCTCATGAGTCCGTTGCATGAAATTGAAGATCAGGCGGCAGCCGAAGCTATTGCCCGCTACGCGATTGAAGAAATTCTCACTGTCCCCGATAGCGAGAAGATGGATATTGAAGAGCAAGGCACGCCCCTTACCCCCCTTACCTCTCCGGTCGAAGGGCAGCGCGCCATCCCGATCAAAGCCGTGCCCACGGGGTCCCTTGCCTCCGAAACAAAACCCATGTCACGCCGTGCATTCTTTCGCCGCATGAGCGGTGAAGGGAGTGGCGAATAAATGAATACTGGTGCTGTTGTGGTGCGTGTACAAACACGCGCGTCTTGTTGCCCACAAGTGACGGTAGAAAACAACCGACCTACGGGCTTGATTGAAAAGTTGCTCCAGAGCGACGCGCATAACGTTCGCCGCAATGTAGGCATGCTCTATGGGCTCTGCCCCATTGCGCATCTCGCCGCCCTCGATGGCTCAGCTGCGACAGCACTAGTGCCGCCGCAGCTCTTACGGCGCGCAGTTACGCTCGAAGCCGTTGCGGAAAACCTGCGTATGTTTATCACCGCAGGTGCTGACATAGCGCAGATGCCCACCGATATCGCCGCGCTACGCGAGTTGGGCGGAATTCGCGCTGTGCTCATGGGGGTACTCGCTGCACTCATTAGCGCGCCAGACAAAGAGGCTTTAGCCAAAGCCGAAGAAGGCATTGTGCTCGCTCAGAGTCGGCTCCCTGCGCTCTTTGCCCATGCGTTACTCGCCGATAGCGAAGCATTTCTTGCGCTCGAGTGTCCCGCCGACTTTGATGCGTGGCTCGATGCGAGCACGTCGCCTGCTAGAGCGCTTCTCAAAGCACTGAACGCGTTACCCGCGCACTTTGGCTGCGTTACCGTCCCCTTTTTGCCGCATGGCGATGCGGCGCTCAAAGAAACGTTGCTTCTAGCACTCAGCCAAGATCCGAGCCTCGAAATGAATCCACGGCTCGCAGGCAAAGCCGCACTCACGGGGGCGCTTTCTCGTACGCACAAAGTGCCCCTGCTACAAGCACTCGTCGCCGAGCGCGGCGTCACACCGCTTACGCTTACACTCGCACGCCTCAGAGAAACGCTTACGCTTGGCGCAGCACTCGCTGCTGGAAACACTGCAGAAGAGGCGCTACTTAACGTGACCGTCTTCCGCACCGATAGCGGCAGCTCGATCACCCTTGTTGAGAGCGCCCGGGGGTTACTTGCGCACGCACGTGGTGCCACTCAGCACGATGGACTACCCGCGTTCTATCGTGTCACCTCCCCCACCGAATGGCAATTTGCCAAGGCAGGGGCAGCACAAGAAGCGCTAGAGAGCGCGCTCAGCTGCACACCGCTCCCCAAAGAAGGCGAGGTTGCAGAGCAGCGTGCCCTAGCCTCGCTTACAGAGACTGCACTCTTTGGTTTAGACCCCTGTGTACCTATTCAACTCTTCCTTGATGGCCGCTCGGTGCCGCTCTCAAGGAGCTAACCGTCAAACGAGAGATCGTCATGCATGAAATGAGCATTGCCGAAGGCATTATCGAAGTGGTTGAACGAACCGCCAAAGCGCACCACATTAAGCGACTGAAACGGGTCACGATTCAAGTTGGCGAACTCGCTGGCGTCGATATTCCGAGTCTGGAATTTGCTTGGAAGAGCGTCGCAGCGGGTGGGGCTGCCGCGGACGCGGAACTCAACATTGAGCGCCCTCAGGGCACCGCTTGGTGTATGGATTGCTGCAAAACGGTGGCGCTACACAAATATGGCGATGCCTGCCCAGAGTGTGGCGGCTATCTCCTCACCCCCAATGGCGGCAACGAGATGCGCGTCGTTAGCATCGTGCCCAATGACGAGAACGAGGATAAGAGCGAGGCGCAGTAGCTACTGAAATTCCGCCTGGCGCGCTTACCGTACTTGTGAAACACCCATCAGAGAGGAGACACTGGTGCTAGATTGGCTCATCCGAACCGCAACCATTGCGAGCCCTTTTCTGCTGCCGCTCGCAATTTTGATCTACACGAAGCGGCCGACGTTCAGTTTTAGCTGGCGCTCGCAACACCTCTTCATGCAGCTCTTCTACGCCATGTACGCGTTCTCGCTGCTGCTCTTTGTTGCGCATGCCTATGCGGTGCAGGGCGGAGCTGGAGAGTTTTTCGCCGCATTTTGGGGCAATCCCCTCATCTTGACGCCCTGGTGCTTTGCCGCTTATATGGCGCAAATCCTCTCGGTCGTTGCACTGGCGCTCGTGGTCAACTGGGGAATGCTCAGGCGGCTCAACCCCAAACTCGCCGGCACACCGCCCCTGAGCGAAAAGAAAACGCCATCTGATCAAGCGGTTGCCGCAGTTGAAGCGCTGCAACAAAAAGCCAACAGCAAATAGTTAGCCATGGACCAGCGAGCACTTAGGTATCCTAAGAAATAGTACAAAATGAAGGATGACGGAGTGCTCTCTTTCGCCTACAATAATCGAAAATCCTAATTCTGGGTGCTAGCACCCGATCAAACAAGAGGACAAAATTCATGTGTATTACCTGCGGCTGTGGCGATCATAACGGCGCCCACATGCATACGCACGTTGACGAAAATGGCAACGTCACCACGCATGTCCACTCCCACGATGATGAGGGGCACACCCACGATCATCACCACGATCATGATCACCATCACGACCATGATCATCACCATGATCATGCTCTGCACAGCCATGACGCGGCGACGAGCACTGAGCGCGCGATCTCGATTGAGGAGGACATCCTTGGACGTAATAACGCTATTGCAGCGAAGAACCGTGCGTACTTCCGCGATCACAAGATCCTTGCGCTCAACATGGTGAGCTCGCCAGGCTCTGGGAAAACAGAGCTGCTTGCGCGTACGCTTGCTGCGAACGCGGGCTTTACCGCTGCCGTGATTGAGGGGGATCAGCAAACCGACAATGATGCTGCGCGCATCCGCGCCACAGGCGCTCGTGCCCTGCAGATCAACACCGGTAAGGGGTGTCACTTGGATGCGCACATGGTCGAGCATGCGCTCGAGCACCTTGTGCCCGAAGACGGCTCCGTGCTTTTCATTGAAAACGTCGGCAACCTCGTGTGCCCGGCAGAGTTTGATCTTGGCGAAGCACACAAAGTGGCGCTTCTTTCGGTGACCGAAGGCGAAGACAAGCCACTTAAGTACCCCGACATGTTCCGTGCCGCGGACGTCATGATCATCACCAAGATTGACCTTTTACCGTATGTGCCCTTTGATGCGGATCGCGCTGAAGAAAACGCTCGCCGTATCAACCCGAATATCCGTGTGTTGCGTCTTTCGAGCACCACGGGCGAAGGGATGGATCGTTGGTTTACGTGGCTCAAGGCTGAGCTTACGCTTGCCACGCTCTAGCCGCGCACGAGCGCCGCGAGTAGCGCCATCACATTTTGATGGCGGCTACCCCCTTCAAAAGGGCCATCGGTCAATTTGACATCATGGGCGACGGCCGCGGTGCGGTCCGTCGCCCTTTGTTTAAGTAGCGTGTACGCTCACCCAATCCCATTCGAAGACAACACATTCAGAGCGCACGCCATGCGAAAAGCACCGACTCACTCATTCACAGGAACAGCACTATGACCTCGAGTTCCCCTATTGGCAACGCTGGCGATATCGCTCGCGCTTTCCGCGTCCGCGGCCTTGTACAAGGCGTGGGCTTTCGTCCCACCGTCTACCGCATAGCTGTGACACTAAACGTTCGCGGAACTGTATTCAATGACGCCGAGGGTGTACTCGTGCACTTAGAAGGCGATAGCGCAAGCGTCAACGCCTTCCCTGAAATGCTCCTGCGTGAAAAGCCTCCACTTGCCCGCATTGACTCGATTGAGCCAGAAGACGCGGAAATAAAGCACTATGAGAAGTTTTTCATCGATGCCACGCCCTCGGGCGGTAAAGTCACCACCGGCATTACCGCAGACGCTTCGATCTGCCAAGCGTGTCTCGAGGACATGTGTCGACCTGCGGATCGCCGTTGGCGCTATGCCTTTACCAACTGCACACATTGCGGGCCGCGCTTTACCATCACGCGCCACTTACCCTACGACCGCCCACAGACCTCCATGGCAAAGTTCCCCATGTGTCCGAACTGCCGCGAAGAGTATGAGGATCCACTCGATCGTCGCTTCCATGCGCAGCCCGTGGCCTGCCCCGAGTGCGGCCCCGAGATGCAATTCACCGACAATCAGGGCAACGTGCTCGCTGGCGACCCCATCCGTGAAACGGTGGCTGCCATCCGCGCTGGGCTCATTGTTGCGGTGAAAGGCTTGGGAGGCTTTCATCTTGTCTGTAACGCGGAAAACGAGCGCGCTGTCGCGGAATTGCGCCGTCGTAAGCAGCGCGATGAAAAGCCCTTGGCACTGATGGTCGTGGGCGAGGCGAGTGCACGGCGCATTGTCGAGCTCACCGACAAAGAGCTGGAACTACTCAATTCGCCCGCGCACCCCATTGTGCTCGCAAAACGCAAAAAAGGGCTCTTTGTACCAAAGCTCACGGGCATTGCCGATGGGTTGGAAGAGCTCGGCATCATGTTCCCCTACACGCCGCTACATGCGCTCCTCTTCCATAGCTTCGCGGGCGAGCCCGCAGGCACCGATTGGATGAAGAGCGCGCTACCGGTGACACTCGTGATGACGAGTGCCAACCGCTCGGGCGACCCGCTTGTAACTAACAACGACGAAGCGCTCAAGACGCTTTCACACATTGCTGACCGCTTCCTCCTACATAATCGCGACATCGTTGTGCGCTGTGACGACTCGGTGGTGCGTCTGGTGGGTGAAACGCCACTCTTTGTACGACGTGCACGTGGATGGGCGCCTGAAGGGCTTCGACTCCCTGAAGCCGTGGGCGACGACGCCACCAGCGTGGTGGCCTATGGCCCGTACCTCAAAAACACCGCTGCCCTTTTGAGAGGGCGCGATGCGTGGGTCACGCAACATATTGGCACACTGAGTAACCCTCAAAACCTCATGATGCTCGAGGAGACGGTCAAGCACTTTGAGACGCTCTTTGAAGTGACCCCCAAAGTGCTCGCCTGCGATGCGCACCCAGATTTCCCGAGCACGCGTCTTGCGGCACAACGTGCCCATCAAGGTGCGTTGCCGCTCTACCCGATCTATCACCATGCCGCCCATGTCGGTGTGGTCATGGCTGAAGAAGCTCGTTGCACCCCCACCTTTGGTCTTGCGCTCGACGGGGTGGGTCTGGGACCCGAAGGCGGCATTTGGGGCGGAGAGGCGCTTCTGGTCGATGGGGGCGGCTTTTGGCGTGTGGGTCACGTTGAAGAGTTGCCTCTGCCAGGCGGCGACAAAGCCGCCGTGGAGCCTTGGCGCATGGGTGCAGCGATTCTCGCTACACACGGCGCAGCCAATCAAATTGCTAGCCGCTACGAGCGTATGCCGGGCGCCAATATGATCGAGCGTCTCATCCGTAACACCTCGCTCACTGCGAAAACGAGCTCGCTCGGTCGCTGGTTTGATGGCGTCAGTTCGCTGCTTGGGCTCTGCCATGTGCAGCACGATGAAGCAACCGCCGCAATGCTCTTAGAGGCCGCTGCGGCTCGTGCGCTCTCGCTTACCAATGACCGCGTCTGGCCAGCGAGCGAGAGCTGGAAAGTGAACGAGCACGGCGTACTAGAGCTCGGCGGTCTTGCGCGCGCCGTCATTGATGCGACCGCTCGCCACAGCATGGAGGTGGAACTCATTGCGCTCAAGTTTGAGCACACCCTTGCGCTCGCGCTCCTTGACTGGACGGTGACACTGCGTAAGCGGCTCATCGCTCAGGGGCTACTTGCCGAAGACAATCGTCTCGTTGCACTCACAGGTGGCTGCATGGTCAACCGCACGCTCATGACCACGCTGACGCGCGGCCTCACGGAGCTCGGCCTCGAGCCGAGGCTTCCAAAGAGTGCACCTGCGGGCGACGGCGGTCTTGCTCTTGGCCAAGCTTGGCTAGCCCGATTGGCATACGACCAGCGGGCGAGGGAGCATGCGTTCAAGGGAGAAGTCTTTTAGTTTAGAATGTGCTCAGCCATATGCTAGCGCCCCCTAATACGTGCGCAGAACACGCTCTCTGCGCACGCGGGAGTATTACGCATGCGCTTCGGGTCTCGCCGCTTGCTCGAGCCTCGGGAGTCTGCGCTAGGCCTACTGAGTCACGCGCTCGAGAGGCTACACGCAGCCCAAAACCCTAGCGCGCAACGCTGGCACACTTGCCTACCCCCTGTGATGCGAAAGAGGCCGAGACGGCACGTCGGGAGGCACTGCCGCTCGCCTACCCCTTTCCGAGAGAAAGGAGCTACAGACTCCTCTCATAACAGGGCAATAAAACTACCGTTTGGAGATCAACATCATGTGTCTGGCTATTCCAGGGCAAATTACCAAGGTCCTTGACAGCGACATGGCCGTCTGCAGCATTGGCGGCATTGAAAAAGAAGTCAACGTCGCCCTTGTGGAAAATGCGACCCCCGGTGACTGGGTCATCGTGCACGTGGGCTTTGCCCTCAACCGCATCGACGAAGAAGAGGCCAAGCGCACGCTTGAAGCCTTGAAGGCCACTGGCCAGCTCGATCCCGAAGAACTCAACTGAGCCCCGATAGAGAACCCATGCAATACGTTACCGAATACCGACAGGGTGAGGATGCCAAGCGCATCGCCCGCCAGATTGCCGAAGAATGCTCCCCCGAGCGCCAGTATCGCTTCATGGAGTTCTGCGGTGGTCACACTCATGTGCTCTCCCGCTGGGGGCTCACCGATCTGCTGCCGAAGAACCTGCGCATGATCCATGGCCCAGGCTGCCCCGTGTGCGTGCTCCCGATTGGTCGCATCGACATGGCGATGAAGCTTGCACAGGATCAGGGCGTCATACTCTGTACTTATGCCGATACAATGCGCGTTCCTGCGGGTCACGGTATGTCGCTCTTTAAGGCCAAGGCCGATGGCGCTGACATCCGCATGATTTACTCGCCCATGGACGCCATCAAAGTGGCGCGTGAGAATCCTGATCGCCAAGTGGTGTTTTTTGCCATTGGCTTTGAGACCACAACGCCCCCCACGGCGGTTGCGCTGCAAATTGCGCAACGCGAAGGGCTCAAGAATTTTTCCGTTTTCTGTAACCACGTGCTTACCCCAGCTGCAATGAACCACATCCTCGAGAGCGCACGCGTCCGTAGTAACGCCCCAGTGCTCGATGGCCTTGTGGGTCCCGCACACGTCTCCTGCGTGATCGGCTCAGACGCATATGCGCCCTTTGCGAGCGACTGGAAGATGCCGGTGGTGATTGCAGGCTTTGAGCCGCTAGACATGCTCATGGCCATTCTCATGCTGGTGCGCCAGGTCAACGATGGCCGCCACGAAGTGGAAAACGAGTTTACACGCGCCGTCACCGCCAAGGGGAACGTGCTCGCGCAAGCACTCTGCAACGATGTCTTTGAGATCCGCGACACCTTCGAGTGGCGTGGTCTCGGCGCCGTACCGCACTCTGCGCTCAAGCTCACCGACCGCTATGCGGAGTTTGATGCAGAAAAGCGTTTTACGATGCACGAAGAGCCCATGGCTGACAACAAGGCCTGTGCCTGCGGCGAAATTTTGCGCGGCGAAAAGGAGCCGCGTGACTGTAAGCTCTTTGGAAAAGTCTGCAATCCCTCGCGCCCCATCGGCGCCTGCATGGTCTCTTCCGAAGGGGCTTGCGCAGCGGCCTACACCTACGAGCGCCGCTCGGTGGTCGCTATGCCAACATCGACCAAGCGTGACCAATAGTCTTTGAGGAGAGAGAAAAAAGAAATGCGTCAAGATACCTATATGCGTCCTTTGGACATCGCCAAGGGCGCCGTCGATATGACTCATGGTGCGGGTGGACTTGCCACCGCACAGATGATTGAAGAAATTTTTGCCAAACACTTCACCAACGAGTGGCTCAACGAAGGCCATGACGGGGCGGTTCTCCCCCCGATCAAAAAACCCGTTGCCGTCAGTTGCGACGCCCACGTCGTCAAACCCCTGATTTTCCCAGGCGGCGACATTGGACGCTTGGCCGTGGCGGGAACTGTCAACGATGTGGCCATGTGCGGCGCAAAGCCCCTTTACATTGCGGCCACGTTTATTCTCGAAGAAGGCTTTCTGCTTAAAGACTTAAACGCCATCGTGGAAAGCATGGCCAAAACGGCCGCCGAGGCGGGCGTGGCCATCGTCACGGGCGACACGAAAGTCGTCGAGCGCGGCCACGGAGACGGACTCTACATCACGACGACAGGCGTGGGCGAAAAGATCACCGACAAGACCATCTCGGGACGTCAAGCCAAACCAGGCGATGTCGTCTTGGTTTCGGGCTCCATGGGCGACCATGGTATGGCCATTCTCTCACACCGCGAGGGTATGACGTTTGGCACACAGCTCAAGAGTGACTGTGCGCCGCTTGCGCAGATGGTCGCCAATGTGCTCGCTGCCGCGCCGAACACCCACGTGCTGCGTGACCCCACGCGCGGCGGACTCGCCACGACGCTCAATGAAATCGCCTCACAGAGCAATGTTGGCATTCTGCTCAACGAAACCGACATTCCTGTTAAACCCGATGTGCAGGCAGCCTGCGAATTCCTCGGGCTCGATCCGCTCTACGTGGCGAACGAAGGTAAGCTCATCGTGATCTGTCCAGCAGCCGAGGCGCAAGCTGCTTTGACTGCCATGCGCGCTTCCCCCTACGGCGAAGGAGCTCAGCAGGTCGGCGTGGTCGTCAGTGACGGCTCTGTGGCACCAGGCTACGTGGAAATGACCACGCTCATGGGCGGACGCCGTATGGTGGACTGGCTCACGGGCGAACAACTTCCCCGTATCTGCTAAGGGGCTAGCGTTACCGAGATAGAGAAAGCCGCTCTCGAATGTGCACGTTCGAGGGCGGTTTTACTAGGAGCAAGCCGCCAAGCAGCCCCTCAAGCGGCTCGAAAGAGCATCACATTTTTTTGATTTTCGTCAGAAATTTTCGACTTTTCCCCACGACCCATTTCCCGCCTGAATTCGCAGTACCCCCCCTCGCAAACGCCCTAACTAAGGGTTTTTCCGCATTGAAAATTGAAAGAAATCGTCATTAATTCGAAAATCTGCGGGATTTTCCTCTCAATTTCAAACAAAATCTAGATATTTTGACTTATTCTAAATCGTCGAATAATATATTTAGATATTATGACTTAGCCTATTTAGGCTATGGAAAGCCACGGTTTTGATCGCTATATTCCCTACTCGTTGGCGCACCACCAGTAGCAAAGAACGCTACTGCCAGTGCACTTTGAGCGCCAAACAGTGCTATTCTTAGTTGTGTCGGTACTGTACTTTCCGACCAACAGTTTTTCCGATTCTTGTCCCGTGCGCTTGCCGGCTCACTACCTTGGCTCAGCAGCACATTCAGGTCTCGGCTTTAGTTAATGAGGGAGTCTCTCCCTTATGTCCCTACCGTCGTCTCACCCCGCTTTTATTGAGAGGTGAAACGCGGTTTTATGGAGCTTACTATGAACAAGTCTGAATTCATTGACGCCATTGCTGCCAAGGTTGGCCTGCCGAAAGCCCAGGTTTTTAAACTCGTTGATGCCTACAACGAAACCGTCATCGAAGCTGTCGCCAAGGGTGACGACGTCCGCCTGATCGGCTTTGGTACGTTTGCCAGCAGCGAACGCGCTGCCCGCACTGGTCGCAATCCTCAGACTGGTGCCACGATCAAGATCGCTGCCTCCAAGGCTCCGAAGTTCACCGCTGGCGCCCAGTTCCGCGCTGCTGTGAAGGGCTAATTGCCTCATTGCGCGGTGCTAACCGCCGTGGCTTACGCGGATTGAACCAACTCTCTGTTGGAGGCCCGCGCCAAAATCGTCCAACGAGCGAATCGTTCGGACGATTTTTTTGTCCCGTTAGGCTAGCAATGTACCACCAGCGTGCTCCCCTGCCCCCTCAAGACGAAGCCCGCATGTGCGGGCTTCTCACGTAAAGGCTTCAACAGATAGAACGCGCGTCGCTCTACAGCAACGCAATGAGCGCTTCGACGTCCCCGTCCTTTGTGGCCCAGCTCGTCACAATACGAATGACGACGTGTTCTTCATCAACGCGCTGCCAGAGGCCGACGACTGCCTCTGCGCTAATGCGGCGGTACTGCTCATCAGTGACCGTCAAAAAGAGCATATTCGTCTCAAAAGGTACTGTGAAGGTGAGTCCCTTTTGACGAGCTGCCGCCGCGATTTTGGCCGCTTGTGCGTGCGCATGCGCACCAAGCTTGAGGTAGCGCTTCTCTGAGAGAAGCTCCGTGAATTGAATACCAAGGAGCCGTCCCTTGGCAAGCATGGCACCCGCTTGCTTCATCGTGGTGCGAAAGTGCGGCAACACACTCCTGTCACGCGCAACCACTGCTTCGCCAAAAAGGCAACCGAGCTTTGTGCCGCCAATGTAGAAAACGTCCGAGAGCCGTGCAATATCCGCAAGCGTTACGTCCGTGCCCGAGGCCGCAAGTCCATACCCCAAACGCGCTCCATCAATAAAGAGCGGTAACGACCAACTACGACAAACAGCAGCAATCGCCTCGAGCTCTTCAAGGGTGTAGAGCGTGCCATACTCCGTGGGGTGCGAGATATACACGGCACCAGGTTGCATCAATTGATCTAGCGCATGATCTCCCTGATAAGCGCACAAAAACTCCGAGAGTGCTTGCGCGCTCATCTTGCCATCGACGCCAGGGAGCGTGAGCACTTTATGCCCGCTCGCCTCCACGGCACCGCCTTCATGCCCTGTGATGTGACCTGTCTGCACGCTCACAACCGCTTCATAGTTGCGTAGCAACGCGCGAATGACCGTCGCATTGGTCTGGGTGCCCCCGACTAAGAGATGCACATCAGCCTCAGCATTGGCACACTCGGCACGAATCAATTCACGCGCTCGTTCGCACCAGACGTCATTACCGTAACCAGGCGTCTGATCGTAATTCGTCTCAACAAGTTTCTGAAGAATTTCGGGGGCGCAACCCTCGAGGTAGTCGCATTGAAAATAGAGCATGTCGTGACCCAAATTTGTGAAGACAGGTAATAGCGCAGCCAAAATCCGCGCCATTCAGAGATAATAGCAATCGTGGGATGGATCGAACCCCTAGGTTTTCCCTTAGGGCGTTCAACGTATCAGGGAGAGAGACGGCAACACATCCCGAGTTATAACAACCTTTTTTCACCTTACCATGTACCAAAATCTAGTCAAAAAGGTCGCCGCCATCCATGACATGTCTGGCGTAGGCCGCGTCTCGCTGACGGCTGTCATTCCTGTTCTCTCCGCCATGGGCATCCAGACCTGTCCACTACCCACAGCGTTGCTCTCAAGCCACACTCAGTACCCGAGCTTCTCTTTCTTGGATCTCACCGATAACATGGTCGAGATGATCCGAGAGTGGAAAAAGCTCGACGTGCGCTTTGATGCAATCTACTCGGGCTTTTTAGGGTCAACGCGACAAATCGACATTGTCGAAAAGTTCATTCTGGACTTTCGTCGCGCGGAGGATACCCTCGTGGTGGTAGATCCCGTTTTGGGTGACAACGGGCGACTCTATGCCACGTTTGACGACACGATGGTTGAGGGGATGCGACGCTTGGTGCGTAGCGCCGATGTCATCACACCTAACCTCACCGAAGCCTATGCCTTGCTTGGGAAAGCGTATCAGACGAGCCTCACCGAGGAAGAGCTTAAATCGCTGCTGCGTGAGCTCTCCAAGCTCGGCCCCAAGACCGTGATCATCACCAGTGTGCCGTTGCCTGGCGATGAGACACACACGAGCGTCTGTGCCTATTCAACCGAGACTGATCGCTTCTGGCGCGTCACCTGCCAGTACATGCCAGCGCACTACCCTGGCACGGGCGACACGTTTACGAGCGTGCTCACGGGGGCGCTTCTGCAGGGTGATAGCCTGCCGATGGCGATCGACCGCGCTGCACAATTCATCTTGCAGGGCATTCGCTCAACCTTTGGCTACCGTTACGATGCCAAGGAGGGCGTGTTGCTTGAGCGCGTGCTACCAAGTCTCTCTGAGCCGCTTAAGAACTCCACCTATGAGTGGTTCTAATCGTCTCCACTCTCTATAATGGCGGATCTCGCACGAACTGCGAGATCCGTTTTTGTTTGCAACCTCTCTCTGAGCTGAGCATCTGCCTCAATCATGAATACCGCGCCAGAAAATACCTTACTTGGCAAACACACCGAGTATGTCGACACATATGAGCCAAAGTTACTTACCCCCATTCCCCGCTCACTCGGGCGGAGCGACCTCGCAGGTAATGTGCCATTCTTTGGCGTAGACATTTGGCGGCTCTACGAGGTCACCTGGCTCAATGAGTATGGGCTACCTCAAGTGGCCGCGGGCGAAATCCACGTCCCAGCAGAGAGCCCAAACATTGTGGAATCCAAGTCGCTCAAGCTCTATATCGGTAGCCTCACACAGAGCACGTTCCCTAGCCTCACTCAAGTGGAAAACTTGATTGCGCGCGACGTGGGTGCCGTGGTCGGTGCGCCCGTCACCGTGAAGCTCACCACAATTGGCGCTTGGCAGCAGAGTGCGGTGGACTTTACGGGTACGCTCCTTGAAGCCGAGCCGCTCGCAGGGCGCCTCTTTAAGAGCTACGAAGTTGACGCGGGGCTCATTGCGCTCGATCCTAGTGGCGCGCTCGTCGAGGAAACGCTCGTGACACACTGTCTACGCTCGCGCTGTCCTGTCACCGGTCAGCCTGACTTTGCGAGCGTGCGCATCGAGTACAGTGGACGACAGCTTGATCACGCATCGCTTCTTGCCTATATCGTGAGCTACCGCCGTCATCAAGGCTTTCACGAGCAGTGCGTCGAGAGTATCTTCACCGATTTGATGCTTCGCGCCGCCCCCACTCGGCTCTCCGTCTATGGGGCCTTTACTCGGCGCGGCGGCATTGACATCTCGCCCTTCCGTAGCACCCATGAACACGCACCAGCAGCCGTGATCCGCGTGAGCCGTCAATAATCCGATCGGCGCAGAGGGTGTGCGGTGCGCGCCCTCTGCGGCCTGATGCCTTGGGGCGCCTCAGGCACCCTAACAAAAATGCCTCAGGATCAGGAAGCATAAACCATTCCCAACACCTGAGGCCCCCTCACGCTAAAGAGTAGCGCGATTATTTCTGCGGGCGGCGCTTATAACGGATCGTCTCAAAACGCATATTCAGCACGTCAAGCATGAGTAGCCGTCCAACGAGTGGCTCGCCCATGCCCGCCGCGACCTTGAGCGCCTCACAAGCTTGTAGCGTGCCCACGACCCCAGTGAGTCCCGAGAAGACGCCAACGCGCGAGGCTTTCACATCGTTAGCGCCGTCATCACCCTCAAACAAATCTTCAAAGCGGGGCGCTTCTGGATCTCGGTTATCGAAAACAGTGACCTGACCGTTAAAACGAATGGCCGAGCCGAAAACTAGCGGCTTTTTTGCAGCAGCGGCAGCACGCCCAGCCGCGAGTCGCGTAGCCAAATTATCCGAGCAGTCAAGCACCACGTCCACATCGCGCATGAGCTCTATTAAGCGCGCTTCATCGACCTCTTCATCGACCGGAATAATCTTGGTAAAAGGGGTATGCATCGCGATGCTTGCCGCAGCACTTTCCGCTTTGTTGAGGCCGACGCTCGCACTCGTGTGCAACAGCTGCCGAGAGAGATTCGTCACCGAGACCGTGTCATGATCAACGACGGTGATTTTCATAGCGCCCGCACCCGCCAGATAGAGAATCGCCGGACTGCCTAGGCCGCCCGCACCGATCACTAGAAAATGCGCGTGTTTGATGCGCTCACGCCCCTGCTCACCCATCTCCGCCAACAGTGTCTGACGGCTAAGGCGCTCGTCAATCGTATCGATCTCTTGCTGCACGTTTGTGCTCCTTATGCTCGGGCGCTGGGCCGACACAAGACCAAAGCGCCAGCAACCCGTTGATTGAGAATTTGGCAAGAAAAACCTAAACCAGTTGTTCTGCCATTCGAAGACCTAATCTAGCACACCCGTGTGCACAAAACTTCCGCCACAACGCTTAAGCCTGCGGAGCTAAGCGTCTCAACATCGTGAGGAGCGCTTTGCCGTGGACTTAAGAGGCTGAGCCGCACCTGCCGCTCGACTTGTCAACGATAGGAACCTCGCTCAAACTTCACTCGGTAAAGCACCTAGCACGCAGAAATTTCTCACGCGCGCGCCGTACAACCCAGTAACAAGCGTGGCAAAATTAGGGTTTACCCTAAAGTTTTCGTTTTTAGAGGAGGTTGACCCCAGTTGGGCAGCGTCATACGTTGCCTTTGGGGCATGCAAGGCATGGCGACGGAGTCTCACAAAGAAGGCGCGCTCAAGCAATGGTTGCCCGTTCTCACACTCTCGATGTGTACATTCATCTTCAATACATCGGAGTTCATCCCGATCGGCCTACTGGTGGATATCGGCAATGATTTCGGTATCACCGAGGCGCAAACTGGCAGTCTTGTGACGGCCTATGCGTGGGTGGTGGCACTCATGTCTCTGCCACTCATGTTGCTTGCCTCCAAAATGGAGTTGCGACGACTGATGCTCCTCGTCGTGGGCGTTTTTTTTGTCAGCCACATCTTCTCAGGTCTCTCCACCAACTACTGGATGTTACTTGCCTCTCGAATCGGCGTAGCGTGTTCACACGCCATTTTCTGGTCCATTGTGAGTCCCTTGGCGGTGGAAGTGGCGCCCGCGAGACGGCGCTCCACGGCGCTAAGCATGGTAGTGGTCGGTAGCTCTATTGCGATGATTTTTGGACTTCCGCTAGGGCGCATTCTCGGTCTTTGGCTCGGTTGGCGCATGACCTTCATGACGATTGCAGCCATCGCGGCGCTGGTGCTCTTTTGTCTGTACCGCATTTTCCCTGCTGTCAAGAGCAAAAATGCCGTGGCGCTCTCAGAAGTGCCTGCCCTACTGACACGACGTGCACTACTAGGCATTTACATCATGACACCGATCGTGATGACGGGAAACTTCACGCTCTACAGCTACATTGAACCGTTTCTAGCGCAGGTGGGTGGTCTCTCCGAAGAAGTCATCACCTGGACACTGGTGGTCTACGGTAGCGTTGGTCTGTTGACAAGCTGGCTTTTCTCTCGCTATTTCGACCGTAAGCCCGCCTTTTTTATCGCGGCCGCGCTCATCGGCATCACTGCCTCGCTACTACTTGTCAAAACCGCTGCCGTCTCTGTCTACACGGTCTACGCACTCTGTGTGCTCTGGGGACTTTGCGTGACCTCCTACAACCTTGCTTTCCAAGCGAGCATCATCGTTGCAGCGCCCACTGGAACGGCCGTGGCGATGTCGGTCTTCTCAGGCATCTACAACATCGGTATCGGCAGTGGTGCACTCGTTGGCGGCCTTGTGATTACACATCTCGGCATGGAGAAAATCGGCTATGTCGGTAGCGGTATCACTGCCCTCGGCGCCCTTTGGGGACTTCTCTTTGTGCTACCCGCCGTGCTCGCGGCGTTCGCAACACAGAGTCGTCGTACTAAAGCGGGGCACAACGCTGACTAGCGCAGCAGGGTAGCTAGCGCCCAACATGATCAAGGGCACCTGCCTCGGTGCCCTTTTCTTGTAACTCAACGCAATAAGCTTGCCTCAGTGTCCGTCGACGCTATTGACGAGGTTCATGCGCATAATCGCGCGATGTTTGGAGCCGTCAAGGCGTTCAAGGTCAAAACAGTCCCCATCAACCGTCGGAAAGTGAGCGAGCCAAGCATCGATGCGGGCAAGCTCTTCTGTGCTCAAACGCGTGCTACGCAGTTTCACGAGATCTGCGACGTGCCGAGCGTTTCGCGTACCAACAATGGCTGCAGCAACAAGGGGCTGTGCAAGCGTATAGAGCGTAGCAACCGTTGCGATACCCACGCCGTGCGCTTGGCCAATTTCAGCAAGTAGCGCCAAGAGCCCTTGGAAGCCCTCCCAGCGAAGAGAATCCTCAATCACAAGCGCGTACTTCACAAGGGAGCGATTTTCAAGCGCCTCCACGCACGGCGCCCTCACCCCAAACCAGCGCTCCGACAAAAAGCCGCCCGCCACACTTCCGTAGCAGAGCATTTTGACTCCGTAGCGCCTGCACACTGCCTCAAGGCGCATCGCAGGGCGTCGATCGAGCACGGAGTACTGGCACTGATTGGAAACAACGGGAATACCCGCTTCGCACAATTCACTCAGCGCACGAGCATTCATGTTGGTCGTCGCAATACCGCGAATAAGACCTTTTTCTTGCAACCGAACGAGGTGTCCTGCAGTCTCCACCATACCCTCAATCGCATAATCCCACCAATGAAACTGCACGAGATCAAGTCGCTCTACCCCTAAACGCTTGATCGAGCGCGTGATAATGTTTTCGACATAGGCTGCGTCAACCTTGGCCAAATCATTTAAATCGGGGACAAACTTCGTATGAATCTGCGGCAAGCTCTTACCCGCCGCGCGTCGCTCACGGATGATGCGCCCGTAGAAATCTTCCACCCCCGTATAGATATCCGCGCCGTCAAAGGTATTAAAACCAAGATCTAGGAGCGACTCAAAAGCACGCTGTGCTTCGGCCACATCGACAGGATTCTGCAGCGCGTGCCCCGCTGAAAGTTGCCAGCCTCCGCCAATGACGGGCGGAATGTCGTAACCGGGCATCAACGTGCGGTTTTCATGCAATATTGCTTCTTCAGTCATGAGAAATCGTCCTTCAAACTTTGCGTGCAACGAGCAGCTTGCACTCGTTGACACAACTAGAAATCCTCGCTTTACTCAACCTCAGGCTCGAGCGGCACCACAGTGCACGCCGCGTGGCTGAGCACGCGCTTTTTCGTGCGGGTAATGCGAAACTTCGCGCCACAATTGGGATCTGGGCACGCAATGAGCGCATCCGTGCTCATCCAATCATGGGGATGCGTCGGGCGCTCTTTGGCGGGCAGTAGCGGCAAAATAGCTGCGAGCGCATACATCGAAAACCGCCCACCCTCAGGGAACAACAAATCCTCGCCCTCGACTAAAAAGCCAGCCCCCTCATGGTGGCGGCACACAAAATTGTCACCTTCGACCGTCACCGCTAAATCGTACAGCTCAAAGGTATCGTCCTGCTGTTGTGTCATCACACCGCTCTCCTACATGACTCACTCAACGGATTCTGCTCGAAGCGCATGCGCCGTGCCGCGCCCAATGCCCGTGAGAATACTTACCGAAAACACCACAAAAAGCGCCATGGGATAAAAAGCGCCAGTCAAAATGTCGACGGGGCCCAAGGGTGCCGTGAGCAAATCGCTTTTGGCAACAGCTGCCGTAATAAGCACAAAGGCTGAAAAGGGGCAGAGAACAGGCAAACTATTGGCAAAACCCGACAGCAAATGCGAGCGACGCTCAGCCCTCACCCCGCATTCCGTACCCAAGCGGTCGGTAAGCGTACCGACGAGCGCGCACGATGCACTTGTCACGCCTGCAAAAAGTACCGTCACTCCCATGATGAGCGCCGCAAGTAGCAATTCAAAAGCACGCGCGGAAAAAGGCGCCGCCCCAGATGTTTTTCGACCACGTCGAGCCAGTCGCGCAGCAAGTTGCTCTTCAAGCCCAGCGCGAGCCACAACGCCCGTAAAACCAAAGAGCATCAGGCAAAGCAGCACAATGCCCGCCATATTGCTGAGCCCAGCGTAAAGAAAGCCTGCAGGTGCACCTTTTTCCACATGGAAAACGTCGTGCGGAGTAAACGCACCACAAAAGAGCCCCAATGGAATCCCGACCAAAAGCCCCGCAGTGATGGCACGCAGAATGTCGCGCGTACGAACAGCAACAACGATGAGCACCACCACGGGCGCCAGCATGATCAGTCCCGTTAAGGGGGCTGCCATCGAGCCTGCCGTCCCAAGCGCCGCAGCTGCGGTGTTGTAGTGACCAAGTAGCGCGTAGCCAGGTAAGCAAAGCGCAAGAGCAAGTAGCGCATACGGCGTACGCGAGCGGACAACATCGGCCACTTCTGCCGTGCGGCCGTCCGCGTGGTGCTGCGTAAGCGCAGAAATAATCGTGACGTCTGAAACAGGGGCGAGGTTATCACCAAACACCGCGCCAGAGAGAATGGCGCCTGCAAGTAGCGTCGGATCTGCGCCAAGCGCCACCCCTGCTGGAAAGAATACTGGCGTGGCGGTGAGAATCGTCCCGATCGAGCTCCCCGTGGCTGTTGCCATCAGCGCGCTTGCCAAGAGCACAAAGACTGTAAAGGCCGCGCTGCCAAGCCCGAGCGTCACCCCAAGTCCCGTGATGGCAGCTGAGAGGCCACCCGCTTTCATCATGGCTGAAAACACCCCAGCTGAGAGCAACAAAACAGTCACTGTTGCGGCCATTTCACTCGCAATCCCCGCCATGGCCGCTCTCCAGTATTGGCTTGGGTGGCGCGCCAGTAGCGAGCCCAAGAAAAGCATCAAAAAGCCAACAAGCGCAAGCGCTGTTAAATCAAAGGCTTGTGCGCCAATGAATAGATATACGGTTGCAGCAAGGAAAAAGAAGATGGGCACTAGCAGGGTGACGATGCCACCGCGGAAGGTGACGATTTCTGTCTCTAGCGGAGTTTCTGCCATGATGTCTGTCCTTTAGGTTGAGGTGATTCCGAAAGAAGCAGAGGCGAGGAGCGCCTCAGCGCTGGGAAGGAGGACAACGGCTCTAGAGATTGGATGCTGCCAAGGCCTACGCTTCCCACTGAGGAAGCCCACAGGCCTGCATTTTTTATGCGTGCAACTGTTCTGGCCCCTCATTTTGGTAGAGGTGCCAGCGCCAATACCCAAATGGGATCGTGTTGGCGGCTAAGGCCGAGAACATTGCAAGTACTGTCATGATGGAGAAAGTCTACGCCGTGCTAGACGACTTTCGCAATAAGATAGAACGCTTAGAGGCGAGGCTCCCTGTGGCGCCCAAACGGCAGCGCGGAGCACGAGCGTACTGCGCCTCTATTTGAGGCGCTCAAGCACTTGAGCGCGCAGCGCATCTTTCACCTCGAGCGGCACCGCGCGCGACTCACGCACCTTACGGACCACGCGACGTGCCGTCGTGGGCTCTAGCGCCAAGGCATCGAGCTCTGCAAGAAGTCGTTTTGTGGCGCGCTCCCCGCTTTGGGTAATCAGCGTTGCCCAACACCACGCCACGGCCATCGAAAGATAGTAGCCCAGCGCCTCAGGGAAAACCACGCCCGTCGATGAGCTCAGCGGCTTGGGCGCCGCTAACGCATCGTGCGATGCGAGCTCTCGCAAGGCGTGATCCAATGCAAGAGACGAGAGCTGATCACAGACGCGCTCAAGATAGTCGGGCGCCTTGAAATGTGCCAATAAGATTACGAGCGCAACACGAGCGCGCCAGATGGATGCTGCTGAGGCCGCTCGCACCTGCGAGAGGCTTGCGGCAGACCAATCGAGCCAGTGCGCAGCGTCTGTGCGCACAAAGTGCGCTTCGGAGCCGAGCGTATCGCACGTCCCCCACCCGTCCATCTGCTCGAGCCACGTCTCAAAGAATGCGTACCGCAACTCAAGTGAGAGGTGCTTATCGCGACCAATGAGTATGGCACCAAGGTTGGTGAACTCAGCGGCAAGAACGCTCGTCCCAAAATGGGTCGGCGTAGCACGATGCTGTGACGATGCCCACGCCTCAGCAATAGCGCTCAGAAACGCTTCCGATTCCCGAGCTCGCATCAGCTCCGCTGCGAGCTTACGCATTGCGGGGGCGCGCACCCCGAGAATAACTCTCGGCGTTGGATTAAGCGCTCTCGAAAAGGCCGCATAAGCGGGATCGGCGAGCGCATTGAACCGAGCTTCAATGCGCGACAAAAGTGCTTTGCGCTCAGTTGGGCTCATAGGAGAGGTCACTTACTTCTCTCTTAGAGCACGCGCGCAAGGAACGATCGTGTGCGCTCTTCTTTCGGGTTAACGAGTACATCGTCGGGATGGCCACTTTCGACAATCACCCCGCCGTCCATGAAGACCACACGGTCGGCCACTTCGCGGGCAAAACCAATTTCATGCGTGACAACGATCATGGTCATGCCGCTTTCTGCCAAGCGCTTCATCACGTTGAGCACCTCTCCGACGAGCTCTGGGTCGAGCGCCGAGGTGGGTTCATCAAAGAGCATCACGCGTGGCTCCATAGCAAGCGCACGAGCAATGGCAACGCGTTGCTGCTGTCCGCCAGAGAGACTCGCTGGGTAGGCTGCCGCCTTATCTGCCAATCCCACGCCCTTTAAGAGCTCAAGCGCACGCTCACGTGCCGCATCTGGCGCTCGGCCGAGGACCACTTGCTGCGCGAGCATGACATTTTCCAGCACTGTCTTGTGTGGCCACAGATTGAAGCGTTGAAACACCATCCCCAAATGCTCACGCATACGGTTGAGGTCGCATTTGGGGTCCGTGACGGTAAAGCCATTAACTTCAATCGTCCCTTCGGTGACATCTTCGAGCGCGTTAATGCAACGCAGCATGGTGCTTTTCCCCGAGCCCGAAGGGCCGAGCACCACGACTTTTTCGCCTGGATAAACCTCAAAATCGATGTTTTCAAGAACGGTATGCTCGCCAAAGCGCTTCTTGAGACCGCGAATACGAACGATCGGCCCGTTGTCAATCATTTCTTCTGTCATGGTATCGATCCTCTATTTCAGGCCGTCATCGCCCTTGCCAAGATGCGCTTCAAGGCGGCGGATTCCATAAGCCAGTGCGAGCGTCATGACCCAATACATGATGGAGATGGTCAGGTACGGCTCCCAATAGCGAGCGGACGCCCCCGCCACAGTACGCGCAGCATAGGCGAGCTCCGCAAGCCCAATGGCCGACACAAGTGAGCTGTCTTTGAGAATCGCAATAGCATTATTGCCAAGGGCTGGCAACATACGGCGGAATGCCTGTGGCAGAAGAATATGGCGCATAGCCTGCCAGTAACTCATCCCGAGGCTACGCGCACTTTCCATCTGCCCCTTGTCAAGGGACTGCAATCCAGCACGGAACACTTCCGACATATACGCGCCAGCATTGAGCGTAATGGAGGTGATACCCGCCAAGAGCACGCCGTAGTTGCTACGGACTTCACGCGCCAAATCGCCCGAGATCAGGAGCCCGTCAACTGGGTGAATGAAAAGCGGCATGACCGCAAAGTGCATCAGAAAGATCTGCACAAAGAGCGGCGTGCCGCGGAAAAAACTCACCCATACCGCAATGGGCCAGCGCACGCCGTAGTGCAAAAGCGTATTGAGTCCGCGATTGCGCGAAGAAGCCAAGCGCCCCATACCGAGCAACATCCCCAACAGAATGCCCAACGTAACGCAGATGACCGTGATTTTGATGGTCATAAAGGCGCCGTTCATAAAGAGCGGCCAGTACTCCTCAATGATGTCGGAGCGAAAACCCGTCATTGCCTGTTCCTTATTTACGCAAAAAACCGTCCCGGCTATCTGAGACCGGGGCGGCACTCATTGTATAGGTTACGGCGGGGCGCTGCACAAAGCGGTAGCACTGCGCCCTCTTACGCCGTACACGTTATTCTTTGGGAAGCGCGGGAGCTTCAGAGCCAAACCACTTCTTGTAGACCTCGTTGTAAGCGCCAGACTTGATGGCCGCTTCTAACCCTTTGTTGACAGCATCGAGCACTTCCTTGTTGCCCTTCTTGACGCCGATACCGAAGTACTGCTCTTCGAACTCGGGATCACGGAACTGGTTGAAGTGCTTGTCGGGGTTCTGCTGCGCGTAGTACTGCAGCACGCCCACGTCACCAATCATCGCTTCCACGCCCCCGTTATTCAGCTCTTCGAGCGCAAGCGGCGTATTTTCAAAGCGGCGAATATTCGCTGCCGTCTTTCCGAAAACTTTCGACGCAGCGACGTCACCGGCAGAAGCGTTAACCACCGCAATAGGCTTGCCTTCGAGATCCTTGAGGCTCTTAATCGTCAAGTTCTTGTTCGTGAGCACGAGCTGGTGCGCCAAGAAGTACGGGTGAGCAAAGTCAACGGCCTGCTTACGCTTTTCGGTAATCGTGATACCGCTCATGATGATGTCGCGGTCACCCGTTTCGAGGCTCGCAAAAATGCCGCTCCACGGAGTGTTGATGAACTTCACTTCAAAGCCACCATGCTTGGCAATCTCTTTCATGAGATCCACGTCAAAGCCCACGAGCTCCTTGTTCGGCGTCTCAAATTCAAACGGACGATACGTCGCTCCCGTGCCCACCACATAGGTGGCGGCTTGAGCAAGGGAAGCGGCAAAAGCACCGGCAACAATTGCGGCACTCACGAGAGCTTTGAAGCTGGACATTTTTGTGTCTCCTGATCAACGGTAGGATGGGCGCACACGCAGGGCGAATAGCGTAGCCACGCGGCGCGTCAAATTGAGCCATTGTACTGGAAAATCACCGCACCTCCGCCAGAAGCAGGGCGCTTTTGCAAAGAAGAAATCAAGGATTTTTGCGCCAATAGGTTTTAGGTGCGGAAGGTATCTTAGTTGTCGACTATTGAAGGACTTCCGTCGACAGCGGCCAGCGCACAAAAGCGTCCTGCCACCGGGCTTTGAGCGCCAACGGAAGGCGTCTAAAAAATGCACTTATCCTAGCGTAAACCGAAATTTTCGTCCTTAGCCCGAATCAAAAAACCCTTCAATAACACCAACATGCGTTCGAGTACACATTAGAATACAAATGTCTTAACTCTATATAGACCCTTATGTTATCCCCCAATACACAACACGCCCTCTATCGTGGTCTTGCTCTGCTCATCATCACGGTTTGGGGCTTCACTTATATCTCCACCAAAATTCTCTACGCACATGGCCTCGGTGCCCTCGACGTCCTCTTTCTGCGCACGGCACTCGCCTACCTTGCCCTCGTTGTTGTCTCCCCCAAGTGGTTCTTTGCCGATAGCACACGCGATGAGCTGAAAATTGCTGCGCTTGGCATTGTCTGGGTGCCGCTCTACTACGGACTAGAGCACTTTGCCCTGGCGAGCACGCAAGCTAGCACTGTCGCGATTCTGCTCTCCACTGGACCACTGATGACCGCGCTCCTTGCGGTGATCTTCTTTCACAGTTTTCGCATGCACTGGACCATGATCGTTGGGCTGTGCTCGGCGGCCACTGGGGTCTTTCTCATGTGGTTTGACAACCAAGTGCTCTTTGAAATGAACGGCACAGCAAGCCTCATGACACTCGGAGCTGCCTTCTTCTGGGCTCTCTACAGCATGATGCTCAAGAGCCTCTCGGGCTATCCCCTATCCTTTGTTGCCCGTAAAGCCTTTGGCTACGGGTTGCTCGCACTACTGCCCTTCTACGTCATGCATGGCGGCACGCCCATTGAGAAGCTCCTAGAACCAAGCGTGCTCTTTAATGTGGTGTTCTTGGCACTCGTCACGATGACGTTCTGTGCTGTGCTTTGGGCACGTGTCAGCGCAGAGCTCGGTGCTAAGGCCGCGGGGCAGTTCCTCTATTGGGTTCCCGTGATCAGCGCGCTTGCTGCGCTCGCTATCCTCAATGAACACATCAGTTTCGTGGGCATCATGGGCGCGGCAATGATTCTCTGCGGCGTTTGGGTTGCCCAGTACGGCATCAAGCGTATTAGCGCTGCGTTCGCCGTTGGTGACGCGGAAAAGTTCCTTACTGGAGCGGGCTTCTAAGGTCAGAAGACCTCGCGCTATCCGCACCAAGCCTGTCGTGCTTCATTGCTCGGCAGGCTTTTTCTATTGCCCATCTTGGAAATGAACGCAAAGCGTTTCAATTTCTCCACCGTGCCCAAACGGCAATCTATGTCAAAATACCTAGACGTGCCGCGCTCGCGAGAGTGCGGCCTCCTCACATCCTCGGACAAGGACCGGCAATGGGCCGCCTATTGGCGCCGCCCTCCCGCCTGCCCTTTTCCATCTCAAGAAGGACCTCAAATATGTGCACCTCCGTCATTGTCGGACAGAAAGCCTCAAGCGATGGCTCGCTGCTTTTTGCCCGTAGCGCCGACTCTTCCGCGTTGAAAGCGCAGCACTTCGTGATTCACCCCGCCTGTGATTGGCCTGAAGGTAGCGTCTATCGTACAAAAGATTTCGACGGAGCCACCGACTTTTCTTGGCCAATGCCGGCGCACACCCTCCGTTACAGCACCGTTCCGAACTGGAAAACGCAGTTGCACGGCGCTGTGGGCTTTAATGAAGCAGGTGTTGGGATCTCTGGCACGGAAAGTATCTTTGCTCGCGATGACGCGCTCGCCCTCGATCCCTACAACAAGACCACGGGTATCACCGAAGACGACATTGCCGATGTGCTACTCGCTCGCGTTAGCAGCGCACGTGAAGGGGTTGAACTCCTAGGGCACATTATCGAAACCGTCGGCGCAGCCGAAGGTTTCGGCGTGGGCTTTGTCGATGAGAAAGAGTCCTGGTACCTAGAAACTGGCACAGGCCACATTTGGATCGCGCAGCGCACCCCGCTCGATAAGTACATGGCCACAGGCAATCAGGGGCGCCTGCGTGAATACGATCCGAGCAACCCTGAGCAGCTCGGTGCTCCCAACGTCATTGAGTGGGCTCAAGAGCACGGCTTCTATAACCCCGCTGATGGCGCCTTCGACTTTGCCCGTGCCTACACCCGCAACGATGAGCGCGATCGTGTCTACAACGATCCACGTGTTTGGATCATGCAGAAGCGCTTTAACCCCGCCCTCATTCAGCAACCCGATGCAGGTCGCGACTTCCCCGTCTACCTTGCTCCCGAAAAGAAAATCTCCGTCAAAGATCTGCGTGCAGTCATGCGTGATCACTACAACGGCAGCGAGCATGATCCCTATCTCAACGGTAAGGGCGGCGAAGAGTCTTGGCGCCCCATCAGTGTATTCCGCACCTATGAAGCGCATATCGTGCAAGTGCGTCCCTGGTTGCCTCGCCCCATTGGCTCAGTCATCCACCTCTGCTGGGGCATGGCGGATCTATCCGTCTTCGTGCCGTTCTATCAGGGCCTCGAAGACGTGCCCGAGCACTACGGCCTAGGTACCGATCAGGCCGATGGAGAGTCCGTCTACTGGAAGTTCCGAAAAGTTCAGACTCTCGCTATGACCGACTACAAGAATTTGGCCCCCGTCGTCAAGAGCACGTATGAGGCGTTTGAGGCCGAAGTCGAAACACGCATGGCTGCCTTTGAGGCTGCCTACTTAGCCGCCTACGAGGTGGATCCTGCTGCAGCTAACGACCTCTTGCAGAGCTTCAATTTGGAAGTGCTAGCTGAGGCTGAAGACCTCGCAGAGTCGCTACTCGACCGACTCTTTACGCTACGCACTGAAAGCGTTCAGGCAGAAAACTTCTTTGCCAACCGCTCGCTCAAAGACTAAAGTCTAAAGCGCAATAGCGCTAGGGCCTGAAGACGCCATCTTCAGGCCCTTTTTATGTCATTTATTTCGTTTTTTAAGTTTCGTTTTTTGAGAACACTGCTTGACAATAGCGAATAGTACGAGGGCTTCTTAAGGTGCACTGCATGGAGGACGCCAGCTCTGGATCATGGCAGCAGAAACTGTGTCATGAAGTTTTGTGAAGCCTGCAACACCCGCCACAATGAGTGAAGTGCCCGAGAGTTAGAGGGCTCACTCTCAGAAATCACATAACTCCGTAAAATCGAAAAACGTCCAATCGTTAAAAACAGAAATTAACTTCGGTATAATATTTTCACCCGAAGAAAAGATCGCCAATGTTGATCACTCAAGGTGACTTTAACAAGCCACCATGAACGATGATTTTAGCTTGTTGGTTGAGTCAAAAACTCACCCAAAAAGAAACCCCGAACGGGAATTTAATTAACTCTAGCTTTTGAAATCTTTTCGAAGCAAGCTTCTCGAAAATCAGACTTCATTGGTGAAAAATTCTGTCAGTAGCTTTACGACTTTTGAACAGGTAATGCAAAAATTTTGCGATTCGTCTCTTGAACAAAAGTCAAAGACGTAACCAAAAACTGAAATTCTGGATTGCTCAATTTTTTCAAAGTCTACAAGCTACGTAGAAAATTTCTTTTTTGAATTTTTCGAGCCATGGCTCTCCTCTCTAGCAATCGAGAGCTTGGCGTTAGCCTCTGTAAGAGACATATTCTCAGTAGGGGAGGGAAGAAAAAGCCAAAATTTTGGGTTCAAAAGCCAAGAGTAAAGAGATTTATTAATATATAACTCACAGTAATATTCATATAAACTTGATGAATTCACACTATGTTGTGAGTTATGTATGTAAATCCATAGTCGTTTTCCACCATAAAACCACCATTTCTTCCAGTCTTTCCCCAGAAAAGCATCAAATCTGACTCTCTAGTAGACTTCATAATAAATTCACAATATACTATGAGTTATCAGTTTTGAACTCTATTTTCATGTGAATTATGAGACAATCTTTTGCTGTTGAAGAAGCTGTCGCTACCCTGGGCGCTAACATAAAAGCTTCCCGATTGCGACGTCGCCTACCCCAGTCTGTCGTTGCAGAACGTGCTGGGATTTCGGTCAATACGCTATCGAAATTAGAAAATGGAGATTGCGGAATCACGATTGGAAATGTGGCCTCTGTGCTCAATGCACTTGGCTTAATTTCTCTACTCGAAGAACTTTCAACTGGAGAACAGGATCGTGTAGGTTTGATGCTTGATGAACGTCATCTTCCAAAACGTATTCGCACGAAAAAGAATGATGGAGATGAAAATCCATGACCGCACTACCCGATCGCTATGAAGTAAGAGCGGGCTGGATGGAAAGTACACCACTCATTGGATGGCTCACTTTTCCGCGAGAGCATGGTGCTCAAACTAACAAGGAAATGAGTTCCCCTACGGGCACTCAAGAAGCACATCATAGATCTAGAAAAAATGCCCTCTCAGAAATACCCTTATTTGAATATAGTCCGCACTGGTGTGAAATTGGGTTTTCTCTTGGTGCCGATTTACCCCTGAAATTAGGAAAACAAAAACCGCTTCCAGGAATGCGTGCTTTTGGTTTTCTCAAAGATCGACTGCCTCACGTGGATCTCTATTCTCTCCTCAGTACCGCAGCACTTGAGCGGGCCGAAGGAGGACTGCACCCAGCGGCAGGGAAAACCGAGTTGGGGGCCGTCAGAATGCCGAGTTCTGCAATTGCTTATGGTGGCCTCATTTTCTACGGTGAAAATGTACCACTTGAGGCCAGCCAACCCGTCATTCATATCAACGATCTCGCGGAGCTTGTTTACGCTTGGCACGCGTGGGAGCGAGGGAAAAATTCCCCCGAGGAAACCGCGCTTCTCTGCGCGGCGGGGCTCAGTAGCGATGAGCGCTTTTCACTTACCCTACTCTCCGATCGGCGGCCTGTTACGGTAACGTTACCTAGCGTCAACGATGCCTATGACGTCCCATTTTGGCGGGCTTTTGGACTCAAAATGGCCAAAATCGCTGGTATTGAGGTCGTTGATTACGCGCTAGAGAGGCGTCTTGGTGAAACGGTACTCAAAGTGGCGCGTTTTGATCGTCAAAATACGCCTGTGCGTCGAGGAGTTGATACGGTGCATGCTGCGCCCAAACTGCTCGCTGCGGCCTCGGCCAGTACGCTTTTAATGCGCTTTAATCCTCGCACTGAGCGTCCCTACCCTGTGAGCTACCTTGCCATGGCAGACATTCTCAATCGTGAGGGTGCCGCCCCTGGCGTCGACCTCCCCAAGCTCTGGGATCGTATGGCTTATACGCTCTTGACGAACCATGCAGGAGATCGTGCAGAGCGCTGGCAATTCATCCACACGGAACTCGGTTGGCGCCCCGCGCCCGCACATTTGCTCGAGTGGATGCCACCCGCCTATGGTTCACGGCACGCCACACTCACTGCGGATGGCCGTAAACCGCTCACCGATGCCGAGGATGCAATCGCACTATGCGGCTACTTTGGGCTGAGCTCGTCAGACGCTAAGATGCGACTCATGGCGCTGCGCCGAGCACTACGAGACTGGGAAGATATCGCGCTCGCCGATGGTGCCTCCCCAAATGACTTGACGCTCATGGCCGAGCTTTTCGAATAGAAATTTGCCTCCAGCCCCATGCGGATGGGTACTGGAGGCAATACTTTTGTGAGTGAGTGCTCACTCTACTGTTTTTATCCCCTACCCTACTCTTTTGGACGGTAGAAATAGGGGCCCTTAGGGGTCAACACATCGTTGAGCGGCTCGCCATGGGCACTCTCAATCATGGTCTCCGTAATGCGTGCCCAGTTGGGCCCCGACGCATAGCTCGGTCCAGAGGGTAACTTCGACCAATCAACGTCCCATGCGTGCCGCGCACCCTCTTGCTGCTTTACAGGGATAAAGGCCAATTCACGCGCACTAAATCCAGCACCAGGACCACCAACTGAGAGCGTGAGCCCAAGTGTCTCTAGCACGTCTAGTACCTTATCGAACTGCACACTCGGTTTGCCGTTTTCCAATTCGACATAAAAGCGGCGGCCGACGCCACAGCATTCCGCCGCTTCCCCTTGCGTGAGTTCCATGCGCAGTCGCACAATGCGCAGCAATGCGCCCAATTCGGCCACACTGCGAATTCGGACATTGGTTGCGCGCACAAGAGCGTGCATTTTCGTTTCAAACTCTTGGGCTCGAGGCTTGTCTGCGCGCACCTGCTTCTTCTCAGCCAATTTGTTCTCACTCATTGTCATTCAATCTGTCACATTTTAAGAGGAAGGGGCGGAATCGCCGAGAAGTTTGGCGATTTCGCCCCATGTCGAAAGAATAGCATTATCTAGGTAAAAATGCCTAAAAGCGATAAAACCGAGCCGCACACCCAGCGCACTACCAATTGATACCGAACGCACCGCGGAAAAGTTCGACCGCCTTGGAGAGATCAAGTCGGTCTGGATGCGTTTGACTCGCTTTACGGTTTTCCTCTGGATCCACCTGATTGCGATACTGCCCCTCTAAAAGAGACGTCATTTGGCTAAACATCGCCGTATCAATCGCACCTTGACAGAGGAAGGTTCGCACTAAGCGGTTGTTTTGCCCCGCAACCACCAAGCTGTGACTTGTGCGTTGCATCCATTGCCGCGCTTCTTCGGTCTCTGGATTGCCCCCCATGGTAGCAAAGCAGCCGATGTCCTTGTCGCTCAGTCGTCGCGCAACCGCCTTCATCTCTTCTGGGGCATCATTGTTGTCATTCCAAAAGCCAAGAAGCACGGGATTGTAGGCCGAGAGATCCTCTGGGAGCTCGGAGGGGCGCATCATCACACATCCGGGTAACCCATCGCAAATCGCGTGCCCAACCGTGAGCGTGTTGCCCGTACGCGAGCTGATAATGATCAGCGGGTGGGTCTGGTTCTTCTCTATCATCGCATCACTCCTTGTGGTTGTGCACGGTGCACAGATTATTCAGCCTGCTCAGCAGTCTCACTGCCTTTGCGCCAAGCACATTGACCTTTGCTTTGCTTTTCCACGCGATCGAGCATGGCCTCATGCGCAGTAAGTTCTTCGTCACTAGCACGAAGCACAACGAGTTTCTCGGGCGGCGGTATCTGCCCATAGGCTTCCGCTTCACTTACCACCGAGAGCTTCATCGTGCCTTGCTGACGCGTCAGTGCCAAATACACCTCAACGAGAATGCGCGAATCGAGCATCGCGTTGTGGCCGTATCTTTTACGCTCCTCAGCATCAAACTTGAGGCCAAACTTGGCGGCAAGCGCATCGAGGTTGGCCACCGTGTTGCCCATTTTCTTGGCTAAGGCGAGCGTGTCCGTGATCTTAGCAACGTAATCCTCGAGCCGTCCGCGCCCTACGCGTTCAAGCTCAGCATTGATCATGTTCACGTCAAACTCGGCATTGTGAATGAGCAACTCCGCGTCACGAACATACTCGAGGAACGAATCGACCACCTCAGCGAACTTTGGCTTATCCGCGAGCATCTCATTGGTGATCTGGTGAATCGCAATGGCCTCTTCGGGCACCTCACGTTCAGGATTGATCAAGCAGTGAAACTCATCCGTCAACTGCCGCACGTCCTTGCGCCCATCAAGCTTGATGCAGCCAATTTCAATGAGACGATCACTCTTGAAATCGAGCCCAGTGGTTTCCGTATCCAGGGCGATTTGACAGCGGATCTTTTTTTCTTGAGCCATGTGGCCATCCCTTTAGTGTTCGGGTTCGTAAGGAAAACTATACCAAACCCATGCCTCAACTAAAAGCGCAGAATCATGTCATACCAAACCGCACCACCGTGGACCGAGGCGGACACGCCTTGGCTCACGAAGCCAAAGCGGCTGTAATAGTCAATGAGCCTATCTTTGCAAGTCAGAATGACACCACGCCGCCCTTCTTGGCGTGCCTTCTCGATGAACGCGTTCATGAGCATGGCTGCGCCGCCCTGGCGTCGGTACTCGGGCAAGACGCAGAGACCAAACACGCTCTGCCAAGCGCCCTTAGGATTGTGTAGTGTGGCGCGCTCAAACATGATGTCTTCAATGACCGTGCTATCTGTCACCATCCCATCGATCAACCCGATAGGCTTATCTTCGTCACAGAGCAGCAGAAAACACTCTCCAAAGGCAGCTAAGCGCTCAGCAAAACGCTCACGCGTAGCCTTTTCCTCAGGAGGAAAGCTCTGTGCTTCGATTTCCGTCAGGGCATCGAGGTCATCGAGGGTTGCAGCACGAAGGCGAAACGACATGGTGTGCTCCATATATATCGATAAAGAAAAGGAAGCGCAACGCGCTCCCACATCGTGGCTCTGTTTCTCTTGAGCACTACTTGGGGAGGCTATGCGCTTCCGCTCGCGCGACTCGCACAGAGTGCTGAGCGCGGTCACGCCGCTCAGTGATCAACCAATGTCATCATCGGCCGGCAGGAACGCACTCTTGGGATGACCACAATCAGGGCAGCCCCACGTATTGGGAATATCTGCAAAAGGCGTCCCAGGCTCGATCCCTGCTTCAGGGCAGCCCTCAGCAGGATCGTAAATGTACCAGCAGACCTTACACTGCATACGCGTATCAGGATGCACACGCGACGCCATCAGCCGATCGTATTCGTCGCTCACATTCGCGCCCGACAGCGTCTCGGGCATGTCGTTATGTTCATTTTCAGCCATGATCAATACCTCAAAAGCTTTGTTCCTCGCGCTAGGGGTGCCGCACAGAAAACCGTGCACTGACGCCACTGCGCGCGGTATGTTCAACCATTTTAGCGCAGAAAAGTTGGGGCCCCGCACCTGCGCAGAGCCCCCATTTCGAACCTACCGAGCGGGATTAGTTTTTCACCCCAATCGCGCCGCGCGCTAAGTCGCCCTCAACCCACTCAATGAGTTCTTCACAGCGACGGTGCGCGTCGCCAAGCGCTTCCCAAGCACTCGGCACTTCTGGGGGCAGGTAAGCCGTGACATAACCCTCAAGCAGCTCTTTGCCGGCGTTATTGATCAAGCGGCTATGCCAGATGCCACGAACCTTCGTGCGTTCAATACGTGACTCGGCAAAGCCCTTGAGACGCACTTCGATGTTGCCCGTTCCAAGCGTAGAAAGAATCGCGCGTGAGTCCCCAGCGGAGAGAGGCTCACCCGAAAACTCCACCATGAAGGCCGGCTCGTTGCTCATGCTTTCCCAGTCAATCTTCTGCTGCTGGCTACGGAGCTGCTCAAGAATGGCAGGCGCAGCAAACACATCAGCGCCGTTATTGACAATACGACCAATCTCAGGCTCTCCCTCCTTGGCGACGTGACGTACGCAGAGCGGCACGCGCGTGAGAATGAAGCTCTCTTGGCCGTCCATCTGCATACGCCAGAGGCACGGAATGCCCGTTTCTTCGATCTTCACAAGTCCATCATGCAAAATTATGCGCACTTCGCCGACACCAATCGTCGGCAGAATGAACTTGAGCCAGTCCGGCTGAAAACGGCTGAACTCATAGATCTTGTGCATGGCGTTGAACGTCGCTTGACTTTCATCGGCGAGCGCAAGTTTAAATTCTTCGTCGATTTCTCGGAGGAAATCCAAAAGCGCATGCGCCGCTTGTTCTTCAACTTCAGGTGGCAATTGCGGGACTCGGGCCCAAACGTCGGCCCCGTCAATGGAAAAATTTGCCATCTCGTGTGTACTCCAGTTAATAGGTAAATTCGTGGCGTAGAGGGCCGTGCTTATCAAGCGCTCAAAAGAACTTTCGCTCAACCGGCGCGCCGAACGCCCGAGCTGGCTCTTCATGCACGGCACAAAAGCGCACCCCTGAGAAAGGGGCTATGCGCATTTTTAGTGATAATTTTCTTCTTCGTTATTGGAAACGATCGTGATCGTACGACGGGGAGCCTTCGTACGAGAACCGATTTCCCCGAGCTCCTCGAGGTATTCGTCCCAGTTCTTGAGCCCTTCCGACGCCCCGAGGAAGGCTGCGTCACGGAAGAACGCCACCGCGGGGAGTTTTTTAATACCAAACTGCGTGCTCATTGCGCGCGCCTTCTTCACATCGGCAATCCAAGCACCCGAGAGGTAGTCCTTGAAGACCTTCTTCAGTTCAGGGCCAATCACCACAATGTCCAAGGTTTCACGGACTCGATTCGGATCATCTGCAAAGAGCACCAATTTGAGACCAGGCACAGCCTGCATCTCGGCCAAGTTTTCTTCGGTGAGCTTACTAAAGCCTTCTTCGTTGTAGAGGCGCACAAAGAGCGGATGTTCATCGGGCTCGTAGGCGCCCACCTGGGTGTACTTACTCATCGAATTTATCCTTTACATGATTTTTTTGCCAACCTGATCCACGAGGTGAGGCGGCAGTTTCGGTCCATCGAGCAAATCGCCAAAGCCAGCGGCAATCGTCTCTTCCGTGGCTTCACCAGCGAGCACACTATCGAGCGCCGACAGCGCGCGGTTCACCTCCGCGGCCTCCTCAGCATCCACGCGTCGAATCGCCTGATCCAAAAAGACCATGACCATCTCACCGGGTTTGACGTCGTCGCCAATAAGCGCCGCATTAACCACTTTTTTTTCACTGCCACGAGAAACGGTCAGGCTATAGCCATCGACCGCTTCCACTAGCATGGGCAGAGCAATACACATGATGCAATCCTCAATTGATGCTCCCCGCCCAATCTCCGACTGGTCGAGGAATCTAGGGGCCGTAGCCCCCTATTCTAGTTACTATATTTAAAAATCAATTTCGTAGCTCTTACCGGCCGCGCGCCGCATAAAGCGCTCATCACCATCACGGCACGCCTCTTCCGCGCTCGGGCGCTCCGCAATGTAGCGATCCTCCTGCACGCACTCAGCCATGAGCGGCTCGACCTTATCACCCTCGGGGCGCTTTTCGACCGCAAAGCCCCAACGTGCAAGCTCCTCAGCAGCCCAAAGCACCGCCGTATCAACCTTAGAGGCCAGCGTTTCGGTGAGGCCACCGCCATAGTCCTCCATGTTCTCAGGCTGAATGCCCACCACGGTTAAGAGTTCAGGCTCATAGCCCATCAGCATCGCATTAAAGAGTAGATCGTTAATACCTGTTTGGTGCGGCGAAATCTTGGTGGACTGCCAAGCCTTGACTTCATCACCACGTAGCACAGCCATGTAGCCAGGCTCACGCTTAAAGTCCACACAGTCAAGCACCAGCAAGCGCTTGGCATTCATGATGTCATTCATGAGATAGTTACCAAGCGTACCGCCATCCATAACAACCACCCCTTCTCGTGGCGAATAAGTGCGGTGGAAATGCTCAACGGCGCGTGGACCAAAACCCTCGTCCGCATAAAGAATATTGCCAATGCCTAAAACCAGCACTTCATTTTGGGGTGTATTGTTCATTGTGAATCTCGACCTATCTCTGATAATGGAAGGTGTGTACAGCTTCTTGAACAGTCTCTGGCGGCCACGCGCGTAAGTCGCTACTCTCTCGACGAGGAGTGCGTAGCAGGAGACTGTGGGAGAGCATGCGGCTTACGAGCGGCACACCGCACCATCGCTCCTTTTCGCAAGAAGCCCTAGTAGTAGCAAAGCCGCACCAAGCCGTGTGACTGACACTATAGCGAAGTATTGCCCTGCTTTCCATCCTTCATCGGATTATCCTTATTACGACACTAGAACTATAAAAATACCCCATAGAGGTAGCAAAGTAGTTCTTTTGAAAGATAAAAAAAAGGCACCTGACTCTCGAAAGAGACAGATGCCTTCTATTTTGCGTCAGTGACATCGGCCGAATGAGGATTCCCCATCCATGTAGGGAATCCCTAAAGCCGTGGCTGATCGAGCGCCTTAGTGGTGTTCACCACCCTGGTGCTTGAACAGACGCAGACCGGAGGTCATGGCGGACCACTGGGTCGCACCACCCATCACGTCTTCGCGCACGCTCATGTAGAGGTGAGCGATCGTGAAGAGACCGAAGACGTACATCAGCACATGGTGCGTCGTACGAACGGCCTGGGAGTCACCGAACAGGTCAATGACCCAACCGAAGTAGATCATCCAGCTGCTATCCCAGCCCCAGCCCTGTGCAAAGAGCGCGAGGCCAGTGATGATAATGCCCACGGAACCGCAAACAAAGAAGCCGAACATGGCAGCCTGAGCGAGCGGGTTGTGACCAGCATACTCAGGAGCAGACTTCTTGATGAAGAGGTAGTAGGCGATCTGACCAAAGACGCCTTTCCACCACTTCAAGCTCCAGAACGGGGGCAGGAAGATCATGTGTGCATAGCGGTTGCCGAAAATCGCCCAGAAGACGCGATAAACGAACAGCGCGCTGAACACCAGACCAGCGATGAAATGCACCATGCGAATGTAGCCAAAGTCATACGTCATCCACGTAGGGCTATGGTTTGCATGCATGGGCATGCCAATCAGAAAGCCAGTCACGAACATCGTGAACATGCACACCGCCATGAGCCAGTGCCACACACGGACAGGCGCTTCCCACACATAGACGGGAGAGAGCCCACCCGAGGGGTCGACTTCATAGGTGACGGGATCGATTTTCATAGAATCCCTCCTTTTAGCGGACCTGGATGTCGGCGAGTTCCTTGCCTTCCGGATCCATCAAGTGAGTCGAGCAAGCCAGGCACGGGTCAAAGCTGTGAATCGTGCGCAGGATTTCGAGCGGACGCTTCTTGTCTGCAATCGGGTTGCCGATGAGCGAGGCTTCGTAGGTGCCGATCTGACCTTCGGGGCTGCGCGGAGACGCATTCCACGTGGTCGGAACCACAGCCTGCCAGTTGGCAAGACGGGTGTCCTTAATGACGCACCAGTGGCCGAGCGCGCCACGCGGAGCTTCAGCAACACCAACGCCGCGGCATTCCTTCGGCCACTTGCTGGGTTCCCAGAGTTCCATGTTGGCAGCAGCTTCGTCGCCGCTCTTGATGTTGGCTTCGAGAGCGTTGATCGTCCAAATCAATTCCTGGCAAGCCCAATCCGTTTCAAGGGCACGGGCAGCATGACGGCCGAGCGTCGAAGACATGGCTTCGAGCGGGAGGTTGAGATCATGCAGAAGCGCCAAAGCCGGTTCCTTAATGTACGGAACGTTCTTGGCAACACCCATGAGGACGCGGGCGAGCGGGCCCACTTCCATCATATGGCCCTTCCAGCGCGGGCTCTTGATCCAAGAGTACTTGCCATCCGGAGCAAGCCACTCGAACTTCGTCTTCGTACCGATGGAGTTCTTGGAGATTTCGAAGTTCTGTTCCGAGATACCTTCCCAAGGATGCAGACCCTTGTTGGCTTCGGGGTACTTGTACCAGGAGTGGTCGACGAATTCCTGAACCTGATTGAGGTCACGCGGATCGACGTCGTGGATTTCCTTGAAGTTGCCGTTGATGATGGCACCGCGCGGCAACTGCAGCGACTGCTCGGAAAAGTCGTTAGCGATACGCGGGAAGTCACCGTAGCAGAGAATGTTCTTGCCAGAGAGACCGCCACCATACGTGAACCATTCGGGGTAGAAGCTACCGATGGCCTTGATGTCCGGCAGATACACGTTGCGGGTAATCGTCAGCGCCTTCTGGGCCAGATCCTTCATGAAGTTCATGGTGGTCTGGTTAACCATCGTGCCCTGAGCGCCCGTGTCATGCATGTTGATCGGGCAAGCCATACCGCCGACGAGGTAGTTCGGGTGCGGGTTCTTACCGCCCAAGATCGTCTGGATCTTGACGATTTCACGCTGGAACTCGAGCACTTCGAGGTAGTGGGTAACGGCGAGAAGGTTCACTGCAGGCGGAAGCTTCATCGCGGGGTGACCCCAGTAGCCCTTGTTGAAGATACCGAGCTGGCCGCTGGCAACGAACTTCTTCAGACGGTTCTGAATGTCGCGGAAGTAACCAACGGAAGCGAGCGGGTGGTTGGGCGAAATCTTGGCCTGAATCGCAGCGGTTTCACGCGGATCAGCGTCAAGAGCGCTCACAACGTCAACCCAGTCCAGCGCGGAGAGCTGATAGAAGTGGACGATATGGTCGTGGATGTAGAGCACCAACGCCATGATGTTACGCATGTAGTTGGCGTTCTTCGGGATCTTGATGCCGATAGCGTCTTCAACGCTACGAACAGCAGCAAGCGCGTGCACGCCCGTGCAGACGCCGCAGATACGTTCCACGAACGCCCAAGCATCACGGGGGTCACGACCCTTCAAAATAACTTCCAAACCACGCCACATGGTACCCGTGGACATGGCATCGGCAATCTTGCCGTCGTCGCCGAGAACCGCCTGAACGCGAAGATGGCCTTCGATTCGGGTAAGCGGGTCGACAACAATCTGTCGTTCACGATCGTTCATTATTTATCCCCTCCGATTTCCTTGTTGGTATTCTTGCTGCGGGCCTGCGCAACAGCAGACATGGCGACGTGCGCAGCGGCAGCGACACCAACGAGACCGAGCGTAGCGAGACCGACCTTGTCAGCCGTCGCTTCAATGCCACCGAAGCCCGGGGGCAGAACGGTCGTTTCATGTTCGTAGAACGAACCCTTATCGAAGAAGTTCGGTTCGGAGCAACCGATGCAGCCGTGACCGGACTGCACAGGCCACGAAATACCTTCGTTCCAACGCATTGCGGAGCAGGAGTTGTAGGACGTCGGGCCCTTGCAACCAACCTTGTAGAGGCAGTAGCCGAGCTTGGCGCCTTCGTCGTCGAACTTCTCAACGAACTGACCAGCGTCGAAGTGGGCACGGCGATAGCACTTGTCGTGAATACGCTGGCCATAGAACATCTTCGGACGGCCCATGCGGTCAAGCGGGGGCAGACGGTCGTAGGTGAGGATGTAGGTGACCACACCAGACATCACGTCTGGAATCGGGGGGCAACCCGGAACGAGCACAATCGGCTTGTCCTTGATCACTTCGGTAATCGGCACAGCCTTGGTGGGGTTGGGCTTGGCAGCCTGCACGCAACCCCAAGAAGCGCAGGAACCCCAGGCGATAACAGCCTTGGCATCCTTGGCAACGTGCTTGATCTTTTCGAGGAACGGTTCACCGCCAGGGATGCAGTTGATACCGTCGTTATGCAACGGCACATTGCCTTCCACAGCGAGAATGTAGTTACCCTTGTACTTTTCCATCGTTTCAGCGAGGGCTTCTTCAGCCTGCTCGCCCGCCGCGGCCATGATCGTATCGTCATAGTCGAGCGAGATCATGGAGAGGACGAGGTCCTGAGCGATCGGGTGATAGGAACGGATGAAGGATTCCGTACAGCAGGTGCATTCAAGACCGTGCAGCCAAATGACAGGCGTACGCGGCTTGTTCTGCATAGCGTCGGCGATGTCTTTCGCACCGGCGCTGCCCAAACCGAGGCTGGCTGCAGTGAAGGAACAGAACTGAAGGAAGCTACGGCGGCTAATACCGCGGCGTCGCAGCGCTTCATATTGTGTTTCGAGTTTCATTATTTAATCTCCATCAAGGGGAGGATAACTGGAGTGGTTTCCTTGCTGAGCCAAAAAATTTTGGACAACAAAAAAACGGGGGAACCCCAGTCTCTTTTTTCCCACCCACAGTTTATAAAGTTTGCTGATCTTTTCCATCAATACAAGGATTAAAGATTTCTCACGATTTATACCCCCTAAGTACTACCTATGATTAAAAATGGCGGTACTTCTTACATTTAGACCATTTGTCCTACGCCAGAGGGGGCGCAAACCTAACGTTTACATGGGTATGGTGACGTCATTGGTATTAGGGTTAGTACTAATGGAGGTTACGCCCGTTCCTCTCGAAACCCAACTCGCTCAAGGCGTTTTTGATTTTGTCCCACCAAAGAAACTTTTTGATTTGATGGAACAATTCAAAAAAAGCCAACTATTACAAAGCGCTATCGCTTTCTAATCTACTCTTCAGTCCTATTTCATAGGACAATTCTCCCCACCCTCCTCCTCGTACTCAAACCGCTTTGCACAATGCCTCTCAACGGAAGGCCTTGTGCGGCAGCGCAACGTTACCGACAGACGAAAAGCGCGCTACGGCTCCTATAACGAGCACGCCTGCCTCACGGGTGTCCTCTCCGCCCTGACGTAACAAAATCGAAGCGGCTCAACAAAGAGCCAAGGAGAACTCATATGTCCAGCACCGTTTTTGACAGCATTCTCTACCGTGATGCGTTTGGTAGCCCAGAGATGCGAGCCGTCTTTGACGACCACCATCTCATCGACTGCTACATTCAGACCGAAGTCGCGCTTGCCAAGGCAGAAGCGCGTGTCGGTGTCATTCCAGCGGAAGCGGCAGAAAAGATCGCAGAACGTGCCACGGTGAAGACGCTTGACTTTGATCGTTTCCGTCACGAAACGGAAATCGTTGGCTACCCAATCCTGCCGCTCGTGCACCAGCTCAACGAGCAGTGTGGTGATGCTGGTGGTTTCGTGCACTGGGGCGCTACCACGCAGGACATCATGGACACGGCCAATGTATTGCAGATCCGCGAAGCACTCGACTTGATTGAAGGAGACCTCAAGAAACTTTGCATGACGCTCGCCAAACTTGCTCAAACCTACCGTGATACACCGATGGCGGGACGCACTCATCTGCAGCAAGCGCTGCCCTGCACCTTTGGCTACAAAGTCAGCATTTGGCTTGCCGCATGCCTGCGTCACCTAGAGCGCCTCGAAGAGCTCCGTCCACGCGTGCTCGTGGGTGAATTCGGTGGCGCAGCAGGGACGCTCGCCTCGCTACACGGCAAAGGTCTCGCCGTGCAAGAAGAAATGATGAAGGAGCTCGGTCTTGGCGTGCCCGACAGTAGCTGGCACGTTGCCCGTGACGGCTTTGCTGAGGCCGTCAATTTCCTGACACTTGTGACAGGCACGCTCGGTAAGATCGCCTACGACGTTATGTTGCTCTCGATGAATGAAGTGGGCGAAGTGCTCGAACCGTTTGTCAAAGGACGAGGTGCCTCTTCGACGATGCCTCAAAAGCGTAATGCCATCTCAAGCGAATTGATGCTCGCGGCTGCCAAAGGTGTTCGCCAAGCAGCTGGGCTCATGGTCGACGCGCAGATACACGATCTCGAGCGTGCCACGGGTCCTTGGCATGCTGAATGGATCGCTATTCCTGAAGCTTTCATGCTCACCGCTGGCGCCCTCAAGCAAGCCAACTACCTCATGGGTGGACTCGAGGTCTATCCAGATCGCATGCGAGACAACCTCGCGCTGACCCGCGGCACGATTGTTGCCGAAGCCGTCATGATGGGGCTCGCAGAGTTCATTGGGCGTCAAGACGCCCACGACGTGGTCTATGACGCCTGTCGCACCGTCAACACCAAGGGTGGCACGCTAGCAGAGGTTCTCAAAGCAACGCCAGCGGTCGCCTCTCGTATTCCAGCAACCACCCTTGATTCGCTCTGCGACCCCGCTAACTACATCGGTCAGTGCGGTGAAATGGTTGATCGCGTGCTAGCAAAGTTTGCTCACGCCAAGCTCTAATCGAAACCGCCCTCTCCCTCAAACTTTGACCCACACGGTGAACACCATGTCCAAGACCATCATCAAATGGCTTGTGCCGCTCGCCGTGCTGGGCGTCATCTGGATCTCGCCTGTCCCAGATGGCCTCAGCGCGCAAGCTTGGCATATTTTTGCTATTTTCGTCGCTACCATTATTGGCATTTTGGCCAATCCCATTGCTTCGGGTGCGCTCATGTGGATTGCGCTCGCCGCGGCCGTTCTCACCCACACGCTCGCGCTCAAAGATGCCATGGCTGGCTTTGCCTCGGGCACAGTGTGGATGATTTTCTGTGCCTATGTGCTTTCGCTTGGGTTCGTGCAATCGGGACTTGGGCGGCGCATCGCCTTCAAGATGCTCTCACTCTTTGGTGGAAGCTCACTCGGTATCGCTTACTCACTCTCGCTGGCAGACCTCATCATGGCGCCCGCCATGCCGAGTGTGACAGCACGCTCGGGCGGTATCATTCTGCCAGTAGCCAAATCCATCAATGTGGTGATGGGTAGCGAACCTGGCGAGTCGGGGCGCAAAATTGGCGACTACCTCATCATGACTTGCTTTCAGATCACACCAATCACGGGGGCACTCTTTCTGACAGGCATGGCAGCAAATCCGCTCTGCGCGAAACTTGCGCACGACGCGCTCGGTATCGAACTCACCTGGGGCAGCTGGCTGCTCGCAGCGCTCGTTCCTGCTGGGCTCTGTTTTGCGATCCTGCCGCTGCTGACGCGTTTTCTCATTAAGCCCACACTCAACAAAACGCCCGAAGCAAAAATCATGGGCCGCGAAGAACTAGCCAAGATGGGCGCCATGAGTCGTCAGGAAAAACTCGTGGCCGCAGGATTCCTCCTTGCGCTCATCGGTTGGGGCACAAGCCTCATCACGGGCTTAGATGCCACGGCGGTTGGCCTAGCACTCATCGCGTTTCTTTTTGCAACGGGCGCCGTACAGTGGAAGGATGTGCTCGCCGACAAAGCCGCATGGGATACGGTGGTTTGGTTCGGTGCCATCATTTCGCTCGCGGGTGGCCTTACAAAGCTGGGTTTTGTGAAGTGGATGAGCGCTCTTTTTGCTGGAATGCTGGCGCATTTTGACGCGATGACCGCCTTCATACTGCTTGGCTTTGCCTATATCTACTTGCACTACGTTTTTGCAACGGCCTCAGGTCACGTAGCCGCAATGTATGTGCCGTTTGCCACGGTAGCCATTGGTGCTGGCGCACCCGCATTCATGGTAGCCATCTGTTTTGCCATCTTCAGCAACTTCATGTGGGGCGTGACGGAATACGCTGGCGGCCCAGGTCCCATCTACTTTGGACAAGGCTATTTCGAGCGCCCGCGCTTTTATAAGCTCAATTTCCTCATCGTCTCATTCAACGTCATTGTCGTGTTTGCCTCTGGTATGGTTTGGTGGAAAGCCATCGGCCTGTACTAAAACGTCGAGATTGACTCTCGGATGCGCGCCCCTCTCCCAACACGGAGCGCGCACCTGCCTCCAAAGCAAAACTGCCCATCAAGTCCAGTAAACTTAGACTGATAGCCGCTACTTTGGAACCATTCCCATGAAAAGGCCTGAAACTCTCACAAACCGTATCGCTCAAGCGCTTGCGCGGCGCATCATGGATGGACAATGGCCGATTGGTACGCAAATTCCTAACGAGCACGAACTCGCACTACGCTATCAGTGTGCAAGGGTGACTATCCGACGTGCGCTCGACAAACTCGAGCATGCTGGCATGGTGAGTCGCCGCCCGCGCATCGGAACGATCGTGATCAGTAAAGGACCGGGCGTGAGCTTTAGCTACTCGCTCTCAAACCTCAACGACATCAATCAGCTCGGGCAAAATCACCAGCGCAAGATTCTCAAAGTCGAAGACTTCACGGCCGACAAAGCGTTTGTGAGCAAATTTAGCGTCCCACTTGGAAGCTCCTTTGTACGGCTCTCGGATCTACGCCTTGGCATGCGTGCGAGCGACCTACCGATCGTCTTTACCTATGTGTACATTCCAGCGCGCTATCGAGGCGTGGTAACGCGTGCAGAACTAGAGCCCACGCGACTCGTCGTCTCTTTGGTTGAGGAGTTCACAGGGAAAATCCTTAACGAAGTGCAGCAACACGTTTACGCTGAGCCGATGCCAGAGAACATCGCGCCACTACTCGAAGCACAGCCTGCGAGCCCAGCGCTTCGCATCATCCGACATTACCTTGACACCGCGGGTGAACGGCTTTTAATTTCCGATAGCTGGCACCCAGGCACGCGGTACGGCTTCAACATCACCATTGCTCGACAAGCGCCGACGCTCGGATGAGCAATACAAAAGAGCACACCACTCAAACTACCGTATATTTGGTATTTTTCAAAATCAGCTTTACTTTTGTCGGTATTACTGTAAAATACCATTTCTCTTCAGGATGCCTCTGTTGCATCACTGATGGTGGGAATAGCTCAGTTGGTAGAGTCCCGGATTGTGATTCCGGTTGTCGTGGGTTCGAGTCCCATTTCCCACCCCAAAGAATTTGGACGGCAGTCGCGAAAGCGGCTGCCGTTTTACATTGGAGCTAGCCCACTCAAAGTATCAACTGGCGCTCGCCGCCCGTCTATCGCACAACGCTTAACATATACTGAAGAGAAATCGCGTTTGCCGTGGTGTGCTCGACCCACTTCTAACCGTCTAAGGGACTCTGTGAGATGCTTCGTTTTGACCTTAACGATTTGAGAATCTTCCTTGCTCTAACGCGTACGCTCAACATCGGTCAAGCCGCAGATTTCATTGGATTAACTCCATCAGCCGTCAGCCTGCGGCTGAAAAAACTCGAGGAAGCTCTAGGCGTCCAACTCTTTTTACGGGAACCGCGTGGACTCATTCTCACCGAAGCGGGCACAACCTTACTGGGCGATGCACAGACGCTCTCTGAGCAAGCGGCCGCACTGACCGCGCACATGGCCGCTTATGCCGAAGACGAGACACGCGAGCTCGTTGTCGCTTCAAACACCTCGGGCCTTCAAAACTACCTCGCTCCCTACATCAGCCACTTCTTGGCTGCCCATCCTGGGCGATGCCGCTTTGTGGAGTGCGCAAGCAGCTTTGCTGCCGACGCGGTGCGTGAGGGAAGCGCCGATGTGGGGTTTGGTCTGGTGAGTCCCAAACTCATCAAAGATCGCTCGCTCAAAGTGATCGAAGTCGCACACGATCACCACGTACTCATTACACCAAAAGCGCACCCGCTTGCCGCCGCTGGCACAGTTTCTTATGCCGAAACGCTCAAATACCCGCAAATTACACCCTCACACCAATCCCCTATGGCGGCTGCGATGAAAGAGCGTGCTGCAGCGCTCGGTGTGACACTGCTGCCGATGTTGCAGTTGCCAAGCTTTGAGCTCATCATTCGTGTGGTCAGCGAAGGCACGGGCATTGCCGTGGTGCCTGAGAGCGCTTTGGCGGGGCACCAAGAGGTCGCTGTGGTAAAGCTCTCTGACCTCTGGGCGATTCGACCGATGGGTTTTTATCTCCCCGCCCAACGCCCCTCTGTTCCCCGCGCGAACCACTTTGTTGATGGGTTTGTCGAACTAAAGCACCTCGGACATAACCGACACGCCTAAGCAAGCAAAAAATGCGGCGGGTTGCGCCTAGAAAGGCACTACCACACCGCAACCGCTTTGCGCTACGCTCGATGTGAGCGATCGCTAAGCCAATCTTTATTCGTGCTGGGCAAGTTCAGCAATGTCAGCACGCTTGACGTACTCAACGAGCTTTTCTGCCGCCGCAGCAATCTGCGCATCTTCCATCGTCAACGTACCGTGCGTCACAAAGGGCTTGAGGTACTTCATGCCTGTGTAGCGAGCAGACTGCTGGAAGGGGCGGAGCAAGTTGTTGATGCTGTAGGAAACCTCCGGCGTAAACACTTCGGCGGGAGACCCTGTCGAGACCGCCAACAGCAATTCCTTACCAACGAGTGCCTTACCCTGGCTGCCATAGGCCCAGCCATAAGCATAGACAGCATCCTCATATTCCTTCAGCAGCGCAGGCGAGCTATACCACTGCATTGGGAAAACAAAAACGATGCGATCGGCTGCTTCGAGCACCTTCTGCTCATGAGCGACATCAATTTTAAAGTCAGTATAGAGCCCGTAGATATCACGGACTTCGAAACCCGCCTCAGCAAGCGCCTTGGCAAAAGCCTTGTTGACACGGGAGGTGGATTCAATCTTGTCGTGGAAAACGAGAACCGTTGTCTTCATAGTGGTTTCCTTTCAAAGAGGTTTTCTGCTCTGCGCTCCAAATAGATCGATAACGAACAATCTATCGCAAAAAAAATCGAGCACAGCGCATCGAGTTGGGATAATCATACACGTGCGTTAACGCTACTATGAACGTTTGAAATACCTCGTTACCGTTTGCCCCGCCTTGATTGCTTTGATTCCAACTTGAGAGCTTCTTCTCACACAAACAACAAAGTCCAACACAAACGCGTGCTGGACTCTGTTGCCGATACCCCTCGCCTAGAGGGGTAGTGAGGGTGGAATTACTTAATCACGCCACAAGCGAGACGGGCACCGCCGCCACCAAGCGCCTTCGGATGATCATGGAAGTTGTCGCCACCGACGTGAACCATGAGCGCATGACCACGTAGTTCGTCAAGCGTCTTGATCTTCGGGGAAAGAACGGGAACCGTTGCATTGCCATCGGCATCCACATAGAGGCTCGGTAGGTCACCCATATGACCACCGTCTTCCCACGGATAGGAATGGCGTTTGGTTTCCTTCGGATCCCAGTGACCACCAGCCTTCATGCCGAGTCCCTTTTCGGTTGCTCCGCAATCACCATTGGCATGCACGTGGAAACCATGCAAACCCGGCGTTAGCCCCTTGAGGTTGGGGTAGAACGCAACGCCATAAGGCGTCTTGACGGCAACGACGTTACCCACAGCCGTATTGCCCTTTTCACCCAGCAATTCAACGGGAATCACGATCTTTTCGGCCTGAGCCATCGGATCGAACATCTTCGTGGCGTCTTCGTCAGCCGCAAAGGCCGTACCAGCCGTGAGGGCGGCAACAGCCGATGCGAGAAGTAGAGCGCGGAAAGTCTGCATAGGTTTTCTCCTTCAGTAGTGCAACCAAGGTTTCTAGGCCCCAGTCAATGGAAAATTTCTTCCTCCCCTTACCGAGTCAATGCAAGGAGAGCATAGGGAAAGGAGCCCACACCGATAGGAGATCAGCAATCGCTACCAAAGAGCCTTGGCGCTCAGACCTCCCCTCCTCTGTGGCTTTCCCTATTCAAGTGCGAAAAACACCTGATTCACCGTCGATCATAACGAGTTTAGGCACGATCGTCATTGATACATAAGCATTAGTCAAAAATCTCACTAAATCTAACTATTTAGTAGAGACTTTTTTTTAGCACTAGTGGCTGTAGTGAATGCGATTGATCCCACGATAGCGCGTAGTTTTTTAACTTATCAGTTTTAGGGTTAACCCTAACAAGCGTGCCGCGCATCACTTCACGCTCGGCGTGACCTCCCCAGTTCCCACGAGCGACAACGCGACCAGGAGCGCTAGCTGAGGTCCAAGCCAAATGCGGTCGTTGATGAAGTACTCTTTGACGCTGTGCTCAGCGCAGGTCTGCCCGCCCGTACCAATACAGACAGAAGGAATACCGAGACTCATCGGCATGTTCGCGTCGGTCGAGCTCGGGCCAAAGCGCTTGATTGGCAAATCCAAAGCAGCCATAGCAGCCATGGCGGACTGTACGGCAGGGCAGTCTGCTGGACGCATCCCAGCGGGGCGGTTACCAATCTGCGTCTTGACGAGTTTGAGCTGATGATCCGCATCAGCCTTTGGCCAATGGGCATTCTCAAGCTCAAGCGCCTTCTCAAACGCATCGAGAATCGTTTTTTCAAGCTTTTCAAGCGTCGGCAGATCGACGCTTCGCATATCCACATCCACCTCACAGCGCGCTGCAATCGTGTTGACTGTTGTGCCGCCCTTGATCGTACCGATCGTATAAGTGGTCTTAGGATCTGTGGGGAGTTCTAGGTCAGCAATGAGCGCCCCAGCGCGGCACATTGCATGAATGGCACTTGGCACGCGTCCATAGTCAATATAGGAGTGGCCGCCCTGCCCCTCGAAGGCAAGACGCCAACGGTGTGAACCCGTCGCCCCCGACTGAATGGTATAGACATCCGCCATATCAAGCGCCATAAAGGCGTCGATGCGCCGAGAACCATCAAAGAGCGCCTTAGAGCCACGGATATCGCCGTTGCCCTCCTCGCCCACTGTGCCAACAAAGAGAATATCGCCCTCGGTTTCAATACCCGCTGCCTCTAGGGCACGCAGTAGCTGCAAAAGCGAGCGTAGACCCGAAGCATTGTCACCAATGCCAGGTCCATAGAGGCGATCCCCTTCTTGACGTACGGTCAATGGCGTCCCTGCAGGGAACACCGTGTCAAGATGCGCCGCAATCGCTAGCACAGGGCCGTTACCCCGTCCAGGACGACGCCCAATCACATTACCCACAGCATCCGTACTCACCTCTTTGAGGCCGTATTGTGCAAAAAGCCGTGCAAGCTCCTTACCGCGATTTTCTTCCGCAAACGTGGGAGATTCAATTTCACTCAGATGGATCTGCTCTTGAAGCGCTTGGGGAGCTTGCGCCTCGCAAAGCGCCAGGGCGGCCTTCACGTCTTGGCGCGCGAGTAGCTGCGCGACTTTCTCTTGGTAAGTAGGTAAAAGGGCAGGAATATCCATCTCAGCATCTCCGAAGAAAAACTGCCAGCCACTCGTGCTAACGCTAGCGGCCACAGGCAAAACAATGTCACTACTAAGTTTAGCAACTTCAGTATGGCAAGACGCGATCCCGAGCTAGACCCACCAAGCCTAAGTTATCCACAAAAGTTCTTCACAGAAACAAGGAATAATCTTGTGGGTAACTTTAAATTTCCGTTACAAATCAAATAGCTAACAAACTGCCTAATTTTTAGGCAAACCTTGTTATCCACGATCAGTTCAGCATTTTTTCTATACGCATCTCGCTTTTTAAGCAAATGATAATTATAATTATTCTCATTTAGCGTTTCACTTTCCCGTGAAACGCCCTGTAGTCCGCTTTTTGGAGGTATCTGATGGCCTACATCACCATGAACCACTTCAAGATTAAACCCGAATTTGCCGACGACTATGTCAAGGTTTGGGAGAATGCCCGCGTCAACCACAAAGACGTGGATGGGTTCCTCGACTTTAAGTTCCTGCGCGAAGACGTTAAGGCCGAGGGCTATGTGCTCTTTTCCTCATACGCGCTCTGGGAGAGCAAGGAAAAGTTCCTCGCTTGGACAAAGTCGGAACACTTCCGCAACTCTCACAAGACGGGTCATGCCAATCGCGACATGTATCTTGAGCATCCGCGTCTCGAGTGCTATGAAGTGCTGATTTGATGACGCGGCTACGAGACCAAAAGTTGCGTAGCCGATCCTGAATTGCCATCGCTGGCCTGCCTGAGTCAAGGCAGGCCTTTTCTATAGAAAACTGAGGACTTTCGCCGTACGAGTGCTGAACTTGAGCGCATACGGGATTGAGCACGCCTCAATAGAGGACTGCGCCTTCTAGAGCCGTTGCCCAACTACTTTTCAGGGAGGCAAGCGTAAAGACGGCATTGGCTGCCGAGGTCGATGGCACCTTACGGACACGAAGCGAAGGACGTACCGCCATGGCACTCTCGTCGAGATAGCGATACCACATGTCCGCACTCTTGGTGCCGTTAAGTAGAACCACACTGATTCGAGGGTGAGTTTCAAGAAAAGACGCCACATTATTGGGAACCGCATCACGGATGGCGCCATCGTCGCTACCGAGGCGAATGCAACTGCCAATCGTGTCCCAAAGCGCCACCCCCGAAACTTTCAACGCTTCCACTCTTTGTTGATACTCGGCACTGAGCAAGCGCTGTTGCTCAGCAGGAAAGAGCAAGGACATAAGAGGCCAGAACCGGTTTGAGGGATGAGCATAGTAGCGTGACTGCGCGAGCGATGCCTCACTAGGCATACTTCCGAGAATCAGAATTCTCGCTCGAGTATCCGCAACAGGATGCAGTCCCACACGACGGGACAATACGACAGGTTCAGACATACGCTAGTAACCACGATTGAAGAGAAAATCCGCTACTTTTTGGACAGTTCTCCACTACGCTCATTTACTCTCTAGCTTAACGCATCTCACTGCCAAGCGCGAGCATTATTTTTCCGCACACGTCAATAAGCACTATTACTTATAGAGAAATCAACACTTTATGATTTTTTGCAGGCTACTTAGGCGATAAATCTAATGCCAGAGCAGTGCACGAAAGACCATCATAGAAGAATCACCCCCAGCGATCGATAAGGGGGGCTTTTTTCAGTTGTACTGTGAGGTTACTTATGCACGCCAACTACACTCTCAACCTGCCACACTACTCCGTCGGACCTGATGCCTACTCGCTCATTGCCGACGTACTACGTCCTTATGGCAAGCGTGTGATTGTGATTGGCGGAGAAACCGCGCTGGCCAAGGCGAGCCCCTCGCTGCTGCCTGCACTTGAAGCCGCAGGGGCAACCGTTCTTGATACCGTGGTCTACGGGCACGATGCCACCAATGCCAATATCGACGCAATCCGCAACAACCCGCTTGCACAAGCTGCAGATGTGATCTTCGCCGTAGGCGGCGGTCGCGCCTGCGACACTGTCAAAAGCGCGGCTGACCTTATGGGTAAGCCCTGTATGACCTGCCCAACCGTGGCCAGCAACTGTGCCCCGATCACAGCAGTTGCCGTTATCTATAAGGAGGACGGCTCACTCGATCATTACCACTTTGGCAAGAGCTGCCCAGATCATTGCTTCATCAACACAAGCGTGATTCTCGATAGCCCCCAAGAACTCTTTTGGGCGGGCTTGGGTGATGCGCTCAGCAAACAGATTGAAGTGCTCTACGCCTCTCGTGGTAAACAGCTCTTTCACACGCCGCTACTCGGCGTGCATGTCGCACAAGCTTGCCAAGAGCCGCTGCTTGCGCTCGGGACCGCCGCCCTCGCTGATATGAAAGCCGGAGAGCTCAGCGAGGCCTTTACTGAATGCGTACTCGACATCATTGTCTCCACAGGCGTGGTTTCCAACCTCGTCACCCATACCGAGTACTACTACAACTCCTCGCTAGCGCATTGCTTCTATAACGCGAGCATGGTGCTACCGGCTGGGCACAAGCATCTGCATGGCGAAGTGGTCTCCTTTGGTAACCTTGTCCTCCTTGCTTACGATGGACAAGACGCGCTACTCGATAAGTTCCTCGACTTCAACACTGCGCTTGGGCTTCCCGTGACGCTCAAAGAGCTCGATATTGATGAGCAGGGACTTGAGAAGCTGCTGAGCGCCGCACAAAACATCAAAGAGTGGACCTGCGCCCCCACGCCAACAACGGTCGAAAAATACCGTGAGGCCATTCTCAAAGTAGACGCACTTGGCCGTGCTCGCTTGGGCTAATACCCACACTTGAGACGCCACTCGGCGCAACGTTCATTCTTAAGAAGATCGGGTTTACTCGGGCACTCGCCCGTGTAGGCCCGATTTTCGTATGAAGTCCTCAACTTGAAACGCAACGTTTCAGTGGAGCCTTGGCGCAAACGATGCCGCTACAATCAGAGCTTTGACCAACACTACCGACGCGCGACCAACATGCTCACACTAACAATTGCCGTAGAACGGGTCACGAACGGTGACATCCTGACGGACGACGACCTCTGTAGACTCCTTTCATCGCACACACTCACTGAGCTCACAGCAGCCTCGCAGAAAATCACCCAGCGTTGCGCATCACGCACCTTCAATACCTGCGCCATCATCAACGCTAAAGCCGACGGGTGCTCCTGTGACTGCGCTTGGTGTGCACAGTCTCGACACTGGAATGCTGCACCCGCTGAGACGGACCTCATTGATGAAAAGACTGCGCTCTTGGGCGCGCAGCGCACGCGCTCGCATGGTATTGGGCGGTATTCACTCGTCACGGCGGGTCGTAAGCTCTCGCCTCGTGTACGACGTCAGGCTGAGGCACTCCTTGGCGCGCTGACGCAGCAAACGCCCGAGCTTGAGCTCTGTGCAAGTTTTGGACTCATGAATGAGACTGAGCTTCGCTCACTTAAGGCTGCAGGCCTCGTGCGCTACCACTGTAACCTCGAGAGCAGTGAGCGCTTTTTCAAAAAAGTCTGCACCACACACACGCGAGAGGATAAAATCCGCACACTCGAAGCTGCCCGTCGTGCTGGTCTTGAACTCTGCTCGGGCGGGCTCTTTGGCATGGGAGAGACAGAGACGGATCGCATGGAGCTCGCGCGCACGCTGAGGCGTCTTGAGATTGCGTCAATTCCACTTAATTTTCTCTCGCCTATCCCAGGGACGCCGCTCGCCAAACAAGCGCCGCTCTCAGAAGAAGAGATCCTGCGCACGGTCGTCATTTTCCGTTTCCTCAACCCAACGGCCTACCTGAGGCTCGCAGGCGGGCGGCAGCAGCTTTCACAAACGCTTCTCGAAAAAGTCATGACCGCGGGCGTCAACAGTGCCATAATGGGCGACTTTCTCACGACAACGGGAAGCGCCATCAGAGACGATCTCAGCGCCGCTATCAGGGCAGGTATGGAACTGGAACCGACTGTGAAAGCGGCACTCGCGCTAGCGAGCTCAGAGCGCGACGCTGCAAATAGCACAACCTGTCGTCCCGAGCGAAGCGACTCGACAGTAGCGCGAGCCCGTAGGATTCCCATCGTTGCAAAAGCACAAATTTAGCGCACAAAAAAATCGTTCGCCTTTGGGTGCGCCTGCGGCTACAATCAATCCTAAACGCTTGAAAGCAAGGCGCTCTCAACTCAGGTCTCTCGAGCGGCCTTGCTAGCAACAAGCAAAAACTTCGCCCTTTCACCGATTTTGGAAGGACACCTTTGCCCATGTTAGAGCTCAATGAAGTGCTCGACGGAATCGGCATGATCGGCTTTGCGCTCGCTGGTCTCTTGGCGACGCAAGGTCGACGTATGGATCCTGTCGGCGTCTTTGTCGCCACCTTCACGACTGCCTTTGGCGGTGGGATTGTGCGTGACATCATGCTGGATCTGCGCCCCTTTTACTGGGCGTCACACCCGCAATGGGTTTGGTTTGCAATTTTTTTAACGCTCTTTGCCCCCGTGATTATTCGCCGTATGCGCGTGCGCTGGCGCAATGCACTTTACGTGATCGCCGATGCAGTGGGGCTGGCGTTCTTTAGCATCAGTAGTACCATCACAGCGCTTGCCACAGGGGCGAACGCTACCACAAGCGTCATTATCGGCGTCACCACTGGGGTATTCGGTGGGCTCTTGCGAGATGTGTTTCTCAACCGTACACCCGCTGTACTCTCCGATCGTACGCCCTACGCCACCGCTGCCTTCATTGGCTGTACGCTGTACGCGCTTGGCGCCAAGCTCGTTTATGACCCCGCCTTACTCTCACCGTTTTGCGGCTCACTGATTTTCTTCATTCGTGTCTCAACCTATTTCCAGCGCTTACAGCTCGTGAGTTATCGCTGGCTAAGGCGTCTCGTGCAGCCGATCCGCTTTCCGCATTTTCCGGGCATTGTTTGGGATACTGAGCCAAATAACTCAGCGGGTAGCGGCGCGCCTGCCGCTCGCCAAGAGCATGCGAATCGTAGCGGCAAAAAGCGCCGCCCTGCTCGAGTGCTAACACCGAGCGCACCGCCCCCAACGCCCAGCTCCACGGCAAGCACCACGCGCCCGAGATCGCATGACGAAGCGATGGTGGAGTCGCCTCGCGCGCCGGAATCCACATCACGCACGAGCGACTTGCGGGCACTCAAAAGCTACCAACGTGCACACTACCGCGTGCCTCGGCAGCACAACGCGAGCTCTCGCCACCGTAATCACACGCGCCGCTAATGAGACGCGCATGAACCTTAGTAGCGCCAACCAAGATACAAAAAGCCGAGCACTCAATGGGAGCGTTCGGCGTTACAGAAGTCGGTGCAAGATGCCTAAGCGTCAACCTCAAGTTGGCGCTTAGTGCTAGCCACTTGCGCTATTACTTCTTCGTTGCGGGGGCGGGCTGCGCAGCTGGCTGTGCCGCAGCCTTATCAAGCGTACCTTCGCGGTACCCCTTCAATAGCGCCTGAGTCATCTGCACGCTGTAGTCATGAATCTGCTGAGCGAGCTGCTTTTGATCGTTCGAAAGCGGGCCGTTTGCATCGAGCACGGGCTTTTCCTTGTGTAGCACGCGGAAGGCCATAGAGAGCTCAGGCGCCTTTTCTTCAGCCTTCTTGCCCTTAGCGGGCTTAGCAGCCTGCTTATCGTCCTTTTTCTGCAAAAGCGCATACACCATGATGTAGCCGTTCTTGCAAACTTCTGGGATAGCCTTGGGATCAGAGAAGCTTTGGACCGTCGGAACCACTTGGCCAACCGAGCTTGCAACGAGCTCATTGAGGCCCTGCACCGCCGCGCCGCCATTAAAGAGGCAAAGCGCACCATCGAGCTGGGCACCCTGCTCGCCCGTTTGAGTATTCGCCGTAGCAGCTACAGGTGCAGCGCTCTGCGCAGCAGGCGTTTCAGCGGCAGCAGTCTCGGTTTTAGCGGCTTGATTGTTGGCACAGCCGGTCACAGCGAGAGCCAAAGCACTGAGAGACAAAAGAAGTACGGATTTTTTCATAATAATTCAGCTAGTAGTGACAGAAATGAAAGTTTGTCTCTCTAGGGGCGGCGCCAACGCGGGCCAGCGCACAGCTCTTAGAGCGAAAATCCTTCGAATTATACGCAGGATGGTCAAAAACGCCGCGGTTCAGCGGTTTTCTATCCAACGCTTGATTGTTCCAATAGTATAGCCGAGCTGGTAGAAACGACTACGCATACTACGGATGATGAACTCCGCATCAGGCAGGGGCACCTTATCTTCAATGTAGCCGCGAATCTCCTCACGTAGCGCCTCTTCAGGGCTCATGTTGCGCATTCGTCCAAGCGCTCGCAGTGCGCGAAATGCTTCCGGTGAGAGACGTGAGAGCATCTGGCGCGCAGCCGCATCAGTGAGCCGTCCGACCGCCTCACGTTCGACTTGATCCCGAAAGCCTTCCCGATGGCCCATCTCCTCACTCATGACACTCTGCTCCCGTTCAAAACGCCTCGGGCGCACCCGTGAAGAGTTGAGCCCAGAGCGTGGCAAGTTCACTGCGTGCAGCCTCTGACTCAGGGGCACCTCCACTTCTGACATAATCGCGGGCAATCTGGTCAGCGTCTTCCGAGAAAAGGCGCACTGCGTGCTCAAGCACCGCTCTCGCCCCAAGCGTACCCAAATCAAGCCGCTGTCGTAGGTAATCAACAAGCCCACCCCCCTGGTGCCATTCGGGGTCGCTTTCAAAGTGCGGGTTCTCACCCGAAAGCAACGCGATCAACCAGCGAACGAGCTTTTCACGAGCCGCTTCATAGTCTTCTTCGGTCATCATGCCGGTCTCGAGCTCCGCGGCTCGCACGCTCATGTTTCGAACTGCTTGTTCAAGCAGTCCCCCCATCACATCAATCGCAAGCAGGTTGGGTGAGCGCGGAGCGCGGGAACTAAAATCACCACAGCATCCGCTTGCGCAATTCGGTTTACATCCGCTCATCACTTTCTCTCCAAAAGCTTATCGGCGCCTTCCAGCACCTGAGGCAGGCTTAATTCAGCACGGCGTTTGCACGTTGTGTCAATCGCTTACGCCAAAGCGCTGCGCGCGACATACTCTCTGTCTGCAAATTCTCAAGGGTAATGTTGCCTGAGCTGCCCACGGCGGTAAGGCTAAAGTAGCAGTCGCGTACAAAAAGTCGGCACACGTAAACCATCATCGCCCGCGGATTCGCGGTCTCTATACCAGCTAGAGCATCGTCAGTGAACTGCTCAGGGCAATGCCCCTTGACAATCTCAATCAAGGTCTCTCCCATAAAGGGAATCTTCATGACAAAGCCTGGATTTTCTCCCATTAGCGAACGGGCCAAATGGCGAGCGAGCGCATCATCGGCTTCCGAGGCCTCATCAGCCGTCATCTTCCCGAGACTCACTTCACGCATCCTGCGCACGATGTCCCAGTAGCACCCCAGCAACAACTGCTCGAGTACATCTTCCGTGAGCTCAATCGGCTCATCGATCGGGGAGTCTTTTGCTTCGTCGTTCGTCGTTTCCGTCATGGTTGACCTTTCTTTTAGCTAAGGGTAGGCGTCTCTGGCGCGTTCTGGGCATAGTCGCCGAGAATCACGATCGCCCAACTACGATAGAGCGTCTCGTAGAGCGGCTCATGCAAGACTTGTTTCATGAGCTGATCGACATCGCTGAGATTATGTTCGGCGGCGTAGTTCTCCACCCAATCAAGTGCCTCATTAAAGCACGTGAGCACCGCAAGCGCGGGCAGGGATTCGTCTTCAGCAAAAATTGCCCGATCCTCTTGCGGCATCGCGTCGAATACCTCTTTGAGGTCTTCGCGCAAACGCGCGGCCACACGGCTAATATCCCAACCTGGCGGTAGCGCCACCGATTCGCTGCCCATGAAAATCGAGACAACGCCAAAAACGAGCTCCGAATACGCCTCAGGTTCACCACCCGAGAGTACCAGCCGTACGGCATCAGTGCCGGTATAGAGCAGAATTTCTGTTAGCACGTCCGCATCGGCGATGTTTGGCATCTCCACAACGGCACGGCTCGGCGTTGACTCTGTCATACGCTTAACCCTTTCAATAATTGTGTTGATCGTACCTAAAAGTCTACACGATGCAAAGACTTCACAACCGCGCGCTTCGCACCTTCTCCTGGCCCCATACGGATGGTGGGCTAGACGCCTAATGCGCCTAGCCCACCAAATGAGAGCGTGTTGCTCAACTGAGTGACTCAAACGATCTACGACGACTTCGATGTCTTGGCCGCGTCAACAATCTTCATCGCCGAGGAGATCATGCTACTCATATCACTCATATTCCCTGGCACAATCAGCGTGTTGTTCGTCTTAGCAAGTCCCGCAAAGGCCTCGACATACTGCTCGGCCACTTTGAGGTTGACCGCTGTCTGACCACCCTCGACCTGCACAGCTTCGGCAACACGACGAATCGCCTCGGCCGTCGCCGTTGCAATAGCGAGCGTCGCCGCAGCCTGACCTTCCGCCTTGTTGATCTCTGCTTGCTTTTCACCTTCGGATTTCGCAATCGCCGCTTCACGTGCCCCCGTTGCCAAATTGATCTGCTCGAGTTTGCGGCCTTCCGAAGCAGCCACCACCGCGCGCTTTTCGCGCTCAGCCGTGATTTGCTGCTGCATCGCCTGCAAAATCACTGCGGGTGGCGTCAGATCCTTGATCTCATAGCGCAACACTTTCACGCCCCAGTTAAGCGCCGCCTCGTCAATAGCGCTTACCACGCTCTTATTGATCAGGTCACGCTCTTCAAAGGTTTTGTCAAGCTCCATACGACCGACGACACTACGAAGCGTCGTCTGCGCAAGCTGCGTGATCGCGAGCACATAATTACTGGTACCGTAGCTCGCACGTTGAGGATCAGTGACTTGGAAAAACAGCACCCCATCCACCGAAAGCTGCGTGTTGTCGCGCGTAATACAAACTTGGCTCGGCGTGTCGAGCGGGATTTCCTTCAGCGAATGCCGATAAGCCACGCGATCGATAAAGGGAATGATAAAGTTCAAGCCAGGGTTAAGTACTGCATGAAATTTACCAAGACGCTCAATCACCCAAGCACTCTGCTGAGGAACGACTTTGATGCCCTGAAAGGCAAAAATCACCGCCAACACCACGAGCACAATGGTGAGAATGAAAAAACCACTGACTACTACCATTTACATCCCACTCCTTTTTGCTTGGGCTTGGTTAAGGGAAAAACTTGCGGGCGTCGCGCCCTCGCTACTCACTGTGCTAGCGGCTCAAGTAGCAACGCAGGGCCGTCAAGCGCAGTAATGCGCCAACGCCCAGGCGTTAACGCCCCCGTAACGGCTCGCGCCTTCCAAGGCGCACCGCGGTATTGGACAGTTGCTGTCCCATCCGCCGCCACCTCAGAGACCTCGACCACACGGCCAATGTCAGGATCCGTTGCACGAGCGTCGTGCTGAGCGCGGCGACGCCACAGCAACACCAACATCGAGCCGACAAAAACAACCGCAGCGAGCACCGAGAGTTGCAGACTTAATGAAAGTCCCACCCACGCTGCGAGCGCTGCAGCCGCAAGGCCAAGCGCGACAGCCAACAAAAATACGGTGCCCGTCATCATTTCTATGCCACCCGCCACAAGCGCGAGTACGAGCCAAATGACTTCAGCGGAAATGTCCATTTGAGTATTCCCTTGGTTGACACCTCGCACTGGGTCAGAATGCAAGGCGGGCTTTGACGTGAATAGCCGGCGCGCTCTGCGTGCACCGAGTCGAACGCGCACCACAAATATGTGCGCTCACTATCTTTGATTTTAGCGAGAACGTTTGCGCCCGTGGGCTTTTCGTGCGCGACATGGCCGATCTCTCGCCATAACTTCGAAAAGACATGCGAGCGATGAGGCGTGCAAAAAAGAACGCGGGATGCCACTTGCCCACACTCCTTGTTAGCAAGTGGATTCCCGCATCTCAAGATTCACGCTGCACAGGCGACATTTCAAATCGTCTCCAACGCCACTTTGATCGACTCGGCATAAGCCTGTAGCGCTTCGGGAGCCTCTGCACCACGTTCATGAGCAAGCTTAACCACGGCGCTACCGATAATGACCCCATCGGCGATGCTGCCGATGGCTTTGGCTTGCTCAGGCGTACTGATACCAAAGCCCACAGCGGCCGGAACGTTGCTCACGGCGCGAATACGCGCAAGTAGCGAGGCGAGTTCCTGTGGCACCCCATCACGCACGCCCGTCACCCCTAAGCTCGAAACGACATAGAGAAAACCTTTTGCACCCTCACAGATCATGGGAATACGCTCATCGGAGGTGGGCGCAATAAATCGGATAAGGGCCACGCCGTGCGCATCACAGACGCTCTCAAACTCGCCACGCTCCTCATAGGGCACATCGGGGAGAATGAGCGCACGAATACCGAGCGCGGCTGCGCGGGAAATAAAACGCTCTGCGCCGTAGGAGAAGACCACATTGGCATAGGTCATAAATGCCAAAGGCACATCGAGGTCTCCCAAACGCTCAAGCATGGCAAAAACACGATCTGTCGTTGTTCCCGCCGCGAGCGCTCTGGCAGTGGCCGCAGCGATCACCGGCCCCTCTGCCGTGGGATCCGAAAAAGGAATACCAAGCTCCACCATATCTGCGCCTCCGACAACGAGCGCGCGCACCAGTGCTTCGGTGCGCTCCAAATCTGGGTCGCCGCAGGTAACAAATGGAATAAAGGCTTTGCCACGGGCAAAGACTTCTGCAATGCTCTTACTCATGAATGTCCTCTCCTCGATAGCGGGCCATCGCCGCACAGTCTTTATCACCACGCCCCGAAAGTGTGATGACGATAATTTGATCGCGATGCATGGTGGGGGCGAGTTTTCGCGCGTACGCGACCGCGTGCGCGGACTCGATGGCGGGAATAATGCCTTCGGTGCGCGAGAGATATTCAAACGCATCCACCGCTTCGTCGTCGGTGACGGGAACGTACTGCGCGCGACCAATATCATGCAAATAGGCATGTTCTGGACCCACACCAGGATAGTCAAGCCCCGCAGAGATGGAATACACTGGTGCGATTTGCCCAAACTCATCTTGGCAGAAGTAGCTCTTCATACCGTGGAAAATCCCAACGCGTCCCGTGGCAATCGTCGCTGCTGTCTCCGCCGTATCGACCCCACGGCCTGCCGCTTCACAGCCAATCAACGCGACCGCAGGATCATTGACGAAATGAGCAAAAGTGCCAATCGCATTGGAGCCACCGCCCACACAAGCAATGACCGCATCAGGGAGTCGTCCCTCGAGCGCGAGCATCTGACTTTTGATTTCAGCAGAAATCACCGCCTGAAAGTCACGCACAATCATCGGGAAGGGATGTGGCCCCACCGCGCTACCCAAGCAGTAGTGCGTATCGTCAATGCGAGTTGTCCATTCGCGCATGGCCTCGTTGACGGCATCTTTGAGCGTCGCCGTCCCCGTGCTCACCGCCACTACCTTAGCGCCTAAAAGACGCATACGGTAGACATTCAGCGCCTGCCGTTCGCAGTCCTCTTTGCCCATGAATACCACACATTCCATGCCCATCAGCGCCGCCGCGGTCGCTGTAGCGACCCCGTGCTGCCCAGCGCCCGTCTCGGCAATGAGTCGCGTCTTCCCCATACGTTTTGCAAGCAGCGCCTGTCCGAGCACGTTATTGATCTTGTGCGCACCCGTGTGGTTGAGATCCTCACGCTTGAGGTAGATCTTCGCGCCGCCAAGATCCTCCGTCATCTTTTGTGCGAAATAAAGTCGCGAAGGGCGGCCTGCATAGTCGTTGAGTAGCCGCGTGAGCTCTGCCTGAAAAGTCGGATCCTGTTTTTCGCGCTCGTAAGCGAGCTCCAGCTCTTTGAGTGCATGCATGAGGGTTTCTCCAATGTATTGCCCTCCATGTATGCCGTAGCGTCCAGCTTGTACTGTCATAGGATTGGTTCTCCAAAAAGGTCTTAGTTGGTCAATGAATTGCTGATCATCGAGGCTCTTTCCACTGAGGCCGCCTCTGTCGCATTGCGCGTAAAGGCAAGCATTTTGTCGGCATCTTTACTGCCATGCGTTTCTATGCCACTGCTGACGTCAACCCCAAACGGGCGCAACGCACGCACCGCCAAGCCTACGCTCTCCGGCGTCAATCCCCCCGCAAGCAAATAGGCCCGAGGAAAGTTTCTCAGCAGCGCATGATCAAACGGCTCGCCGTGCCCAGGCCGTGCGCTGTCCAAGAGAAGTAAATCGGCACTTGAACGCTCAGCAGCGCGCAAATCCGCCGCCCTCGAAACACGGATCGCCCGAATCACCTTGACCCCATGGGCGTGAAGTGCCGCCACGCACGATTCGGCCTGCTCGTGTGAATCACTGCCATGAAGCTGCACGAGCTCAATCGTACCAGCACGCACAAGCGCCAGTATTTCTGAGAGCGGCGCGTCAGTAAAAACCCCCACGGGCTGAATACCCGCAGCGAGCGCAGCCCGCATTTCTGCGGCCTTACTCGCGCTGACAGCGCGGCGACTCTCTTTGGCAAAAACAAAGCCCACCATATCGGGTGCAGCACGATTTGCTGCGAGCACATCCTCAAGGCGCATCAAACCGCAGAGCTTAATAAGCGGCTTCATCTCTCAGCCCCTTTGAGCGCGGCAATCAACGCAGCTCGATCAGTCGCGCGCATGAGCGCTTCACCAACAAGCACAGCGTCCGCCCCAAAAGAGCGAGCAAGCGCCGCATCTTGGGCACTGCGAATACCGCTTTCCGCCACAAACGCCACCTCTGCGGGCACCAACGCTCTCAGGCGTGCTGCCATACTGAAATCCACCTCGAAGGTATTGAGGTTGCGGTTATTGACGCCCACTAAGCGAATCCCAGGGATGGACAGCGCACGTTCGAGCTCGTCTTGCCCATGTGCTTCCACGAGTGCCGATAAGCCGAGCGAATGTGCTAGAGCCAGATACTCTGCCGCAGCAGCGTTACTCAATAGCCCCATAATGAGCAGTACCGCCTTAGCACCCAAGAGCTTTGCTTCATAGATCATGGCCTCATGCACGGTAAAGTCCTTGCGCAACGTAGGCAGGTGCGTAGCCGCACTCACTGCAGAGAGATACGCGTCGCTACCGAGAAACTCCGTGGGTTCTGTAAGAACCGATAGTGCATTAGCACCCCCTGCCTCGTACTCTGCTGCAATTTCGAGGATCGGAAACTCTGCGGCAATGAGCCCCTTGGAAGGCGAAGCGCGTTTAAGCTCCGCAATGACCGAGAGGCCAGGAGCATGCACGGCTTGCTCAAAAGCAAATTGGAACGTCCCGTCGCGCGCGCACTCCTCGCGAGCAAGCGCCTCTGCTTCAGAACGTAAGACGCTAAGCGGACGCGCTGCAAGCGTACGCGCCAGGCGCGAGCGTGCAGCGCCGGCCAAACGATTCAGAATGACTTCTCTCATGCGCTCACCCCGTTTTGCGGCGCATTGGAGAGCGCAATCAATTTCTCTAGCGTTGCCGCTGCAGCACCCGAATCAATTGTCTTGGCAGCAAGCTCAACCCCCTCAAGCAGACTCGATGCCAAGCCCCCAATCATTAAGAGCGCGCCCGCATTCATGAGCACCGCATCGCGCTTGGGGCCACGCTCACCAGCAAGCACGGCACGCAAAATCGCAGCGTTTTCTTGAGGCGTCCCCCCAACAAGCGCCCCCTTCTCGGCACGCGTCAGTCCCACATCTTCTGGGGTGAGGGTGTAGCACTTAGTCCAGCCGTCCTTGAATTCACAGACGGTGGTCGGCGCACAGAGTGAAATTTCATCGAGCTTATCCTCGCCATAGACCACCATGCCACGCTTGACGCCAAGCTCCATCAAGACCTGTGCGAGCGGCGCAACGAGATAGCGGTCATAAACCCCCAGCAGCTGTCCCACGGGACGTGCAGGGTTCGTGAGAGGCCCGAGAATATTGAATACCGTACGGAAACCGAGCTCACGGCGAATAGGCCCCACGTACTTCATACTCGTGTGGTAGTGCTGAGCAAAGAAAAAACAGAACCCTACTTCGCTGAGAAGCTTGATCGCAAGCTGGGGCTCCTGCACAATATTGACGCCAAGCGCCTCTAGACAATCTGCGGTACCACACTTGGAGCTCGTAGCGCGATTACCGTGTTTAGCCACTTTCATCCCCGCCGCAGCGGCCACAAGGGCAGAAGCCGTTGAGATATTGAAGCTACCGGCGTTGTCGCCACCCGTTCCGACAATTTCGTACACGTCGAAGGGAGCCTCAACGGCGAGCGCGTGCTCACGCATCGCGGCGGCAGAGCCCGTAATTTCATCAATCGTCTCGGCACGTGCACTCTTTGTGGACATCGCCGCCAAAAAAGCGGCATTTTGCGTCGGCGAGGTCTGTCCCGACATGATTTCATTCATCACGCTGTAGGCCTCTTCGTACGTAAGGTCTCCCTTGTTGACGAGTTTGACAATCGCTTCTTTGATCATTTGAGACATCCTTATTTTTCGAGTGTGCTGCGCGCATCATTCGAGCGCGTGATCGCCACAAAATTTCCAAGCATCTTCATGCCCTCATCGGTGAGAATCGACTCAGGATGAAACTGCACGCCATAAATGTGTTGGGTGACGTGCTCCACCGCCATAATTTCCCCTTCGAGCGTCTTCGCCGTAACTCGCAATGAGGCGGGCATCGTCTCGGCAACGGCAGCCAAAGAGTGATAACGCGCCACGGCGCTCTCGGGTGCGAGCCCTGTAAAAAGTTTGCTCTCGAGCGAAAATTTCACGCGGCTTGCCTTCCCGTGCATAAGGCGCGCGGCATAATCCACACGCGCCCCAAACGCGGCACAGATGGCTTGGTGACCAAGGCAGACACCCAAAATCGGTGTACTCGCACCAAGCTCGCGCACCACCGCCATGATCACCCCTGCCTCTTCGGGGCGCCCGGGGCCTGGCGAGAGCACAATTCCTGCTGGCGCAAGCGCGCGAATTTCTGAGACTGTCAGTGCATCGTTACGCACAACGCGCAGATCGGGCTCGAGCTCCCCCAAGCACTGGTAGAGGTTGTAGACAAAGCTGTCGTAGCTATCGATGATGAGGATCATTCGAGTTCTCCCGCTTGCTCAAGCGCCGTCACGACAGCCCGCGCCTTATTAACGCATTCTTGATACTCTTTTTCGGGTACAGAATCCGCCACAATGCCCGCACCGCTGCGAACAAAAACACGATCGCCCTTGCGGTAGGCAATACGAATGGCAATAGCCGTGTCCATGTTCCCAGAAAAATCGATATAGCCTAGAGCCCCGCCGTAGATACCGCGCTTGACCCCTTCAATCTCGCCGATGAGCTGACAGGCTCGGATCTTAGGCGCCCCAGAGAGCGTGCCCGCGGGTAGCACCGCATTGATGGCATCAAGCGCATCACACTCTGGGCGAATTTCGCCGCGCACCGTGCTACCGATATGCATGACGTGAGAGAACCGCTCAATGGCACGAAGTTTTTCCACGCGAACAGTGCCAAAACGACTCACCCGACCAAGATCATTTCGACCGAGATCGACGAGCATGTTGTGCTCGGCAAGCTCTTTTTCATCCGCGAGCAACTCCGCTTCTAGTGCGCGGTCTTCCGAGGGAGTTTTCCCACGTGCTCGGGTACCAGCCAGAGGGAATGTGTGTAAAGTGCCCGCTTGCAGTCGTACGAGCGTCTCGGGCGAGGCACCCGCCACCTCCACATCGGTGCCGCTTAGATAGAACATGTAGGGAGAAGGGTTAATCGCGCGCAGCTGCCGATACGTGTTAAAGAGACTTCCTTCAAACGGAGCGCTAAAGCGATTAGAGAGCACGAGCTGAAAGACATCGCCCTCAAAAATAGCGTGCTTGGCTGCTTGCACCATTTCCGTAAAACGAGCACGGTTAAAGAGCGGTGTCATGGGTCCCAAAAGACGACCTGCGGGTGGTGTGCGCCGTGCACTGCTACCCAGCATCTCCTTGAGCGTTGCAATTCGCTCAAGCGCCTCACGGTAGCCCGCGCGCGGCTCATCCAAGCGCGCATTAACCACAAGTAGCAGCTTCTGCCGGAGATGGTCAAAAACGATCACCTCATCAAAGAGCATCAAGTCGCAATCAGCGAAGTCTTCGGCATCCTCAGTGTCGGCAATGGCGGTGGGTTCGCTGTAGCGCAAATAGTCAAAGGCAAAGTAACCCACCAAGCCCCCTGTAAAGGGCGGCATATCTGGCATGTGCGGAGCGCGGTGTTCGGAGAGCAACTCACGTAGGACCGTATTGGGATTCGGGTTACCTGGAAGCGCTTCTCCGTTGATGCGTACAACGCCATCCTTAACACGAATCTCCAGCTTGGGAGAAAACCCCAAGAAGCTGTAGCGGCCCCAGTGCTCTTTGTCTTCGAGCGACTCAAGAAGAAACACATGACGGCTCTGCGCAGATAGCAGACGCACCAATTCAATTGGCGTAAACGTATCGGCAAGCATCTCGCCCATCACCGGGGCGACACGATACGAGCGGTTTTCAGCGAGGCCAACGAATGCGTCCTCGGAAGGGAATATACGCATAAACGCTCCAGTCACAAAAAAACTCCATCGAACACAACGGCTCGAGGAGTTCACGCTCTCATGAAGACAGGGCAAAGCACGCTCGACGGCCGTTATGCCGTCAGACTTCATAAGGACGAGAAGCGTGTACGCCAAGTACACCCCGCCTCCCGCGGTGCCACCTTATCTTCACGGACTGGTGTCCATGCACTTTTACCGGGTACCATCATACCCTGAACCACTAACGTGGGTTCTGGACGTCGCAGAATACTCGGAGTAGATCACGATCTAAACCTTTGACTGCGCCCTCAGCGGGCCATTTGACGACGTGTTTCTTACCCAACTCTCACCTTCATGGGCTCTCTCATAAGGCATCGTTCGCCGTTACTTCCGCTTCAACGGTGTAAGGATCATCCTACGCGCATGGCGTAGCATGCGTCAAGGCAGCGCACGCTACGTACCACGCTTTCGCGCGCTTCTCAGCGCTCGATCAATCGTACTGAGAGAAATACTCTAGGCGCGGAGCTACGGCGCGTTGCGCCCATGAAAAAGGCTTTCCTCTGAGAACCTCCGAGAAAAGCCTTGTGTGGTGCGAGAGGGCTGCGGTGCACGCGCACGCAGGCCTCACTCGCGAAGTACAGACCGTCTATTAGGCGTTATGCGCCGCGAGACGACGCCACGTATCCACCACGGTGTCAGGGTTGAGCGAGATGCTTTCAATGCCCTGATCCATGAGCCACTGTGCGAAGTCAGCGTGGTCCGAGGGCCCCTGACCGCAAATGCCCACATACTTGCCCTGTGCACGGCAAGCCTTAATCGCCATTGCAAGCAGTGCCTTGACCGCATCGTTGCGTTCATCGAAGCTCGCCGCAATCAGACCCGAGTCGCGGTCGAGACCGAGCGCAAGCTGCGTCATATCGTTGGAGCCAATGGAGAACCCATCGAAGTACTCGAGGAACTGATCGGCGAGCACAGCGTTGGAGGGGATTTCGCACATCATGTTAAGGCGCAAGCCGTTAACACCACGCTTGAGACCATGCTCGGCCATGATTTCGTTAACGCGGCGGGCTTCATAGACCGTGCGAACGAACGGAATCATCAGCTCGACATTGGTGAGGCCCATTTCATCGCGCACGAACTTCATCGCGCGGCATTCCATGGCAAAGCACTCAGCGAACTGATTGGCGATGTAGCGCGAAGCACCACGGAAGCCAAGCATCGGGTTTTCTTCATCGGGCTCGTACTGAGCGCCACCGATGAGCTTACGATACTCGTTGCTCTTGAAGTCCGACAGACGCACAATGACCTTCTTCGGGTAGAAGGCCGCAGCAATGGTGGCCACGCCTTCGGCAATCTTACGTTCGTAGAACGCCTTAGGCGACTCATAGCCAGCCGACAAGCGTTCGGCCGCATCGCGCAGCTCACCCGGAACATTCGGGTAATCGAGCACGACCTTCGGGTGAATGCCGATGTTGTTGTTGATGATGAATTCAAGACGCGCAAGACCCACACCCTTGTTGGGGATCGACTGGAATTCAAAGGCGAGCTGCGGGTTACCCACATTCATCATGATCTTGACGGGGATTTCAGGAAGCGCACCGCGCTGAACCTCTTCAACACCCACCTCAAGCAAACCTTCGTAGATATTGCCCGTGTCCCCTTCGGCGCAGGAGACCGTGACCGCATCCCCTTCGACCAAGCGCTCGGTGGCATCACCGCAACCCACAACAGCTGGAATACCGAGTTCGCGCGCAATAATCGCCGCGTGGCAAGTACGACCACCGCGGTTGGTGACAATGGCCGAGGCCTTCTTCATGACCGGTTCCCAGTTGGGGTCCGTCATGTCCGTGACGAGCACGTCGCCAGGCTGTACACGGTCCATTTCAGCAGCGCTCTCAACGATGCGCACCGGCCCCTGACCGATCTTCTGGCCAATAGCACGACCTTGGCAAAGAAGGCGCCCCTTGCTCTTGAGGGTGAATTTCTGCTGAACGTCAACTCCCTTCTGCTGGCTCTTAACCGTTTCAGGACGAGCCTGCAGAATATAAATCTTGCCGTCGATACCGTCTTTACCCCACTCGATATCCATCGGGCGGCCATAGTGCTTCTCGATGATGCGAGCAAAGCGAGCAAGCTCAATCACATCGTCGTCAGTGATCGCAAAACGACGGCGATCTTCAGCAGCAACGTCAAGCGTGCGCACCGTGCGACCCGTCGAGGAATCCGGCTCAAACTCCATCTTGATGAGCTTGCTACCAAGCGTCTTACGAATGATCGGGTACTTACCCGCATCAAGGATGGGCTTGTGAACATAGAATTCGTCAGGGTTGACAGCACCCTGCACCACGGTTTCCCCAAGCCCATAGCTCGCGGTGATGAACACCACCTGGTCAAAGCCCGATTCCGTATCGAGCGTAAACATCACGCCCGCGGCTCCCTTGTCGGAGCGGCACATACGCTGCACACCTGCAGAGAGCGCCACTTCGGTATGGGTAAAGCCCTTGTGAACGCGGTAGGAAATCGCACGATCGTTGTAGAGCGAGGCAAACACTTCCTTCATGCGAAGGAGAACAGCATCGATACCAACAACGTTAAGAACTGTTTCCTGCTGCCCCGCAAAAGAGGCATCAGGCAAGTCCTCGGCCGTTGCAGAGCTACGAACGGCCACAGAAATCTCTTCCTGTCCGTCCTTGAGCCAGTCGTAGAAGGCGCGGATTTCCGCTTCCAACTCAGCAGGGAAGGGAGCAGCTTCAATCCAGCCGCGGATTTCGGCACCCGCCTCGGCAAGCGCCTTGACGTTGTCGACGTCAAGCGTAGAAAGACGCTCGGCGATGCGTTCCTCGAGACCGCCTTCCTTGATGAAGAGACGGAAGGCTTCGGCGGTGGTGGCAAAACCATCTGGCACACGAATGCCCGCGGAAGTCAATTGGCTCAGCAGTTCGCCAAGAGAGGCGTTTTTGCCGCCGACGCGATCGACGTCATTCATGCGGAGTTGACTGAACGGGAAAACGTAACGACCCTGTATCATGTTTATCCTCATAGAGCTCAGAAACGAGCGGTGAAACAATAGCGCTGATTCTACATTGTCTCAGAGCGAATTTCATGTCATAGCGGGCGCGGCATGGCGCTCTCGATACCGCTTACATCAAATACGGCAGAGATTCTCAAGGAGTAAAAGCGCGCACCTCACCACAAGCAATGCCACTAAGAAAAAACGCCGCAAACACCTTTTACACCAAGAAAAGCGGCTCACACTGAGCTCCCTAAAAAATGCCCTCTCAGCGCGTTCGGAGCTCTGCTCGCAGTCTCTACCTTACCCACCTCCCTAGGGAAAACCCTAAAAGTCAACATCGCTTCTGCTCGGTAGATTTTTCTAACAGTGTTCTCCGACGCGCTAAGTGCTTTCAGGTAGAATCCACACAACTGACGTTTTTTCACCTCCACAGAGTAGCGATGACAGATACCCCCAAAAACGAAACTGTTCGACAGATTTTCATTGTGAGCGATGGCACGGCCATCACGGCAGAGACACTCGCGCACTCCATCATGACGCAGTTTCCGAATCTCGCCTACCACCAAACCCGTTTGCCCTTTACCGACACCGTTGAAAAGGCACTCGCCGTTGCGCAACAAATTAACCGCCGTGGCGAAGAGGACGGCCTGCGTCCCATTATCTTTACCACCTTCGTGGATCCCGACATCATGCGCACGTTTAACGAGGCGGTTAACGGGCACATCATCGACCTATTCCGTAAATTCGTGGGTCCGCTCGAAACGGAACTCGGCATGAAGAGTGCCCACTCTATTGGGCAGAGCCATCGTATCCGTGATGATGAGAAGTACAATCGCCGCATTGCTGCGATTGACTACACACTGCAGCACGACGACGGTCAGACCAACCGTGGGCTTGACGAAGCGGATGTGATTCTTGTTGGGGTGTCTCGCTCGGGTAAAACGCCGACCTCGCTATTTTTAGCCATGCAGTTTGGCCTTAAGGTCGCCAACTACCCCTTGATTCCTGAAGATTTTGAACGCGGTCAACTGCCCGATGCGCTCATTCCTTTGCGCGACAAGCTCTTTGGGCTCTCCATCCGACCTGAGCGACTCTCAGAAATTCGCAACGAACGTCGCCCAAATAGCCGTTACGCGAGCATTGAGAACTGCCGTCGCGAAATTGAAGAGGCCGAAAGCTTGATGGCCCGTGAAGGGATTCGTTGGTTGAATTCCACCACAAAGAGCATCGAAGAAATCTCAGCGACCATCATCGCTGAGCTCGGCCTCGATCACCGCAAAACACGCTAAGCCTGAAACAAGCGGCGCACTGCAGTGCGCCCCTAAGACGTCCCTTATATGACGGAAAACCCGCGGCAAATTTCTCTACCGCGGGTTTTCATTTATATGCTCTCGCTTAGTGCTCATCGAGCTGAGCGCAGCGCTCATCGAGCGACAAGCCTTCCGCATTACGAATGGCGACGAGATACTCGATATAGTCACGCCCCCATTTTTCAATGGCATTGAGTACGTCACGGAACTTTCCGCCCAACTCTGTGAGCGAGTACTCCACACGCGGCGGAATCTGGCCAAAGTCCTTACGCACTATCAATCCCTCTTTTTCGAGATTCTTAAGCTGACGCACGAGCGTCGTGTGAGTCATCTCGCCAGGCATCGCATGCAGAAGCTCATTGAAGCGCTTGGGGCCATCAATGAGCTCATGGAGGATCAATATGGACCACTTCCCATAGAGCAGTCGCTGGGCCGTCACAAACGGGCAGACGCCAAAAAGCTCAGGATCATTCTTCATAACATAGCCTCTATGAATTTCTTATACTCGCACCCAACAATGGGTTGCAGGCTCCGGTGCGGAAAGCCCCGCATAGGAGTGTTTTCGTTAATATTATCAGTTATGGCACCTAGAAGCCGTCCTTCACGCTTGGCGTTTCAAACATATACATTCTCTGCACCTGCGCACAGCGCACATACAAGAACGCCTCCCAAAGGGGGAGGCAGGTGCTCCCAAGCGGTTTTTGTCCTACAGAGCGACTAGGTGAACGGAGCTTGAGCTAAGACCCGCTCAGCCGAGGTGGCGTTTAACCCACTGCACAAACACGGCAGTACCCATGGGGAGGTACTTTTCCTCGAAGTCCATATTCGCCGCATGCAGGCCAGGCGCTGCGCCGACACCGACGCCAAAATAAGCAGCAGCCAACCCAGGTTTTGCCAATCGATAGTGGTGGAAATCCTCACCGCCACCGCCGCAAGGACGGGCGAGCTTATCGGAGCCAAGCACCGTGCGGATGACATCAGCAATCTCCTCGGTGAGCGCTTCGTCGTAGTCGTACGCGGGGCATTGCGTGCCGAAGCGCAGTTGAGCCGTCGCCCCAGCAGCCTCTGCGGTGAGCTCAATGGCAACGCGCATCTTTTCGAGCAACTCCTTCATGAGCTCGTTGGTACCCGCGCGCACGTCAAACGTGAGACGCGCTTCCTCAGGAATCGAGTTCGTCGCCCCCTGATCCGCGTGGAACTGCGTGCACTTTGCGCTCCATGAAGCCACGGGATTGAGCCAAATGCTCTGTACAGCCTGTACAACAGCAGCCCCGACATCAATCGTGTTGATCCCAAGATGCGGACGCGCGGCATGCGCACTACGACCGCGAATCGTCACACTGAGCGTAGTGGATGCGGTATGGTTGACCGCAGCACAACACGTCCCCGGCTCCAAGTCTTGCACAGGACGGATATGCGCCCCAACGATCATGTCCACATCATCGATGGCCCCCGCCTTAATCATGGCTAGGGCACCTTCGATCGTTTCTTCCGCCGGCTGAAAGAGCACCTTCAACGTGCCACGCTTGACAACGTCTTTGAGCTCACTTGCAGCAGCCAACACCATGGCGGTGTGCGCATCGTGACCACAGGCATGAATCGCACAGGGCTTGCCGTCGATTTCAAAGGGCAGTGCATCCATGTCAGCTCGTAGCATCAAAACGGGGCCAGGCACATTGGTTTTGAGAGTGCCGATGACACCCGTGGTTCCGCCCACACCGCGCTCAACGGCGTAGCCCAAGCGCTCAAGCGTATCCGCCACAAACTTTGACGTGCACTGCTCCTGAAAAGCCAGCTCTGGCATTTCATGCAGCGTGCGACGTAATTGAATGGGATCCAAAATTTCTGTCATATTGCCCTCAACCTAGAATTTTTCTTTGAGCAAGGAGCACCAACCACCGAAAACCACACTTGACGTGGCGACGACCGCGGTCGAGCACAGCGCACAAAGTATTGCCTCAAAAAAGGTCAACATTTGATGTTCTACCTCAAAATTGAAGCTGTCAATGGGCGAAAACCCGAAGAATCCTTTCAAAATCTCCAACAAGGAAGATATCTTCAGTTCAATTTGTAAACAAATATTTCTTCGCTTGCCAATTGTCGACCATATACCTAGAATTTTGTCAATTTAGCCTAGATGAGGAGGACCGCCTCTGCGCGTCCTCTCCATGAGGGCAATTCCTAAGACTGCAGCCTTTGGGAGGTTGCTGCAAGGGAGTTCATGGCTTGAGGCACACTCAATGCGCTTCGCCTTGACCCCACAGCACCAATGCTCTGAAAAAATTCCCGAATGTGCGCACCGCGTGCATTCTGCTCAACCGCTCTATTTGAGTGCTCTTTGAGCGAAGTGTTTTTTCTAGATTTGTATCCACCCATTGTTGTACTTGTGAAGAGGAGTTGCTCACATGTCCGCACCAACCCATCCCCTTACCATCCGCGACATCATCGAGCCCGCCATCAAAGCCGCTGGCGGTTGGGTCAATACCCATGCGCACGCTGACCGCGCCTACACGCTCTCAGCCGACGTGCTCGAAATGCGCCGTACCTGCACGCTTCAGCAGAAATGGGATGCGCTCGATAGTCTCAAGCGCAATTCCACCGAAGAAGACTTCTACCGTCGCTTTTCCATCTTCTTTGAAAACCAAATTGCCCAAGGGGTCACTGCACTCGCCACCTTTGTTGACATTGACCCGCAGAGTGAAGACCGCGCCATCAACGCTGGGATTCGTGCCCGCGAGCACTACAAGGATCAGCTCACCGTGAAGTTTGCGAACCAAACGCTCAAAGGCGTGATCAACCCTGAAGCTCGCAAGTGGTTTGATATTGGCGCAGAAATGGTAGACATCATTGGCGCGCTTCCTAAGCGCGACGAACGTGACTACGGCAAGGGTGACGAAGCCTTCGACATCATCCTCGGCACTGCCAAGAGCATGGGCAAGATGGTGCACGTGCACGTTGACCAGTTCAACGAAAGTCTTGAATACGAAACTGAGCAGCTCTGTGAGAAGACCATCGAACACGGCATGCAGGGTCGTGTTGTTGCCATTCACGGTATCTCAATTGCCGCACACTCTCGCGCCTACCGTCAACGCCTCTACGCACTGATGAAGAAGGCTGACGTCATGATGATCGCCTGCCCCACGGCTTGGATTGATACGCCCCGCTCTGAAATGATCGGTCCCATGCACAACTCGCTCACCCCTGTCGACGAAATGGTCCCCGCTGGGCTCACGGTTGCACTGGGTACGGATAACGTCTGCGATGCGATGGTGCCCTGGAACGCAGGTGACATGTGGCATGAGCTGACAACGCTCGCTACGGGCTGCCGCTTCGACTATTTTGACGAACTTGTGCAGATTGCCACTGTCAACGGCCGCCGCGCTATCGGTATCGACTAATTCCCCCCTTTCTCTGAGATTGCTTAGACATGTACAAATCCAAGCTTGCTGAAAACATTTTGGCCGAACATCTGATCAACATTGGTGCTGTCTCCTTTTTGACAGAACGTCCGATGCGCCTTAAGAGTGGCCTCATCACCCCGATCTACGTGGATAACCGTACGATTACCTCGCACCCCGAAGCCTGGCGCGATGTGCTTGAAACCATGGCAACGAAAGTCACGGAACTCGGGCTCGAGTTTGACATCATTGCAGGGGTGGAAGGCGCTGGCGTCTCTCACGCCGCAGCACTCGCCTACCGCCTCAACAAACCCAACATCTTTGTACGTAACGCCGCCAAGACCTATGGCAACAAGAGCCGCGTCGAAGGCATGAGCGTCGCGGGCAAACGTGTGCTTTTGATCGAAGACCATATCTCAACAGGGCTCTCGCTGCTCTCCGCCGTAGAAGGTCTTAAGGCTGAAGGCGCTGTGGTGACCGACTGTCTCGCGATTACTAGCTTTGGCATTGATGAAACCCGCCGCCTCTTTGAGCGCCTCGGTGTAAGCTGCCACGAGATGATCGACTTCATCAAGGTGATCGATAAGGCTGTGGAAATGGATCGGCTGAGCGTCGAAAACCGTGAAAAGCTTGGCGACTGGCTCTCAAGTCCTTGGACTTGGGCAGCTCGTCACGCGATCAGTGCTTTTACCGTCGAAAACTGATCGCCCTGCGCAGCAGCGCTCTGCCGCTTGAGCCCGCCCCCTCTAGCTGAAACGGCACAGCGCCTGCGCACGCTCGCCCTGTCAATCGGTACACTTCGCGCTCGATGTAAGCGCACCGATTGCCTCACTCCTCTCCTGGCATCGTCCCGCCACCCCCCCCTCGGCCTTCGGGCGAGGCCAAGAGAGTGAGACCGCGCGAGCGCCTCGCATCTCTAGCACATTGCTTTTCTGAGCCCAATCTAAATGCCGTAACTATTTCTCACACCACTTTTCTTTCACGGCGTCTCAATTAGTGATATTGTTATCCTGACCTTGGAGAGGTACAGGCAACAGATCCTATTCACAAGTTCTCTCCACAATTTCCCATGCATGCTTATTGAGTAAAAACAATGACGAATAAATTCAGTATCTGCGTTATTGCCCTAGCAGCCGCTAGCGTTCTTGCGGGTTGTGCCGTCGAAGATGGGACTCGTTACCGCTCTGACGTGTACTCAGCTGGTAGTGTCAACCGTGTTCAAGCCGTCGAAACGATCGAAATCGTCTATATGGCACCGGCGCAAGTCGCAGTGCCCGTCTCCGGCGACAAGGATCGTGCACAGATGACGGGTATGATTCTCGGCGCCATTGCAGGCGCTGCGCTTGGCAACCATGGGCACCACTCAACGAGCTCGCGCGTCATGGGCGGCTTGGCTGGTGGCGCACTCGGTAACTTAGCAGGTAGCGCTGTGGGCGATCGTACCTCAAGCGAATTTGTCGATGGCGTTCAACTCACCTACCGTGGCAAAGACGGACGTCTCTACCAAAGCGCACAAGTTGGAAATCTCTGTGAATACAAGCTTGGTAGCGCCATCATGGTTTCTCCCTCTCAAGGTGAAAGCCGCATTCAGCCGAACAATCCTGGTGGTTGCGCTAAGAAGTGATCAAACTGATTTCATGAGGCTCAACAATGATCAAGCATAATTCACGCTTCCTTTTGGCCGCATTGCTCGTGGCTGCGCTTGCGGGTTGCACGAGCTCGCACGTGCAACGCCGTGCAGAGGCTTATCAAGAAATGGGGCAGATCCCTGGACGCGCTGAGCAGCTTGAAGCTGTTCGCGCAGCCAACGCCGATGTTGATGCTCGCGACGAAGCCAAGGCGCGTCGTCAGATGAACCGTGAGGATCGCATTGAAGAAATGCAGGATCGCGAACGCGAACTCACGTTTGAGCTTAAAGAGCTTGAAGCCAAACTTGCTAAAGCCAAGCTCAACCGCCTCACCACTGAAGAGGTTGAGCGTACCAAGACGGCTCACGAAAAAGTTCGTCTGGAACTCGAGCAGATGCGTGCCGAAGCAGAGGCGACTCGTCACACGAGTACCCAAAACATCCGCGTCTGGTAACGTTCTCGCGCGTCTCTAAATGCTTGGGGGCACCCGTTTTCAAAACGGTGCCCCCATTTTGGTGTCAAGTCTCAGAGCGCAGACATCTTACTCGAAGAGTCGGTCAATTCGCGCAGCTTCAGCTCGCCGAGCCTCATCGGCCTTTTGAATCGCCTGCCAGTTCACGGCTGCGCTCGTCATTCCATCGACAGGTACATCAAACTCGAGCCGCCCCTCTGTGGGTAGCACTGTAATACGCGGTAGCCAGACGTTGCGCGTGGGCGCCGTCCCCACTTGAAAAACCCCAGCCTCTGAGGTCGCGCTGTAGCGCTTGGCAAGCGCAGCTTCCACTGCTTCCAAATCTTCTGCACTCGCCTTGGTGTTAATGAAAAGGCGCACTAGACGGTGCGAATCTGCATCAAACCAAAGGTCACTGCGCTCTTCTTTTGGCAAACCAAAACACGCCCCCGTGAGCGTTAACGCAAAGCTACCGTTGGGAAAGACTGCGGGCGTACCAAGTTGGCAGCCTGCGCGTGGCTTCATCAACGTCACCACCTCATCGAGCGTGCTGCGCCCAATAAGCAACCCAGAAAAACGCGGGTAACGGTTGTTCGGATCTTCATCAAGCCAGAGACGCGTCTCCCACGGCTGCCGCGCGACAGCCCCATAGAGTACCGTCATACCGCCTTCGGGATCGGGAGAAAGTTCCATCTCGGCATAGGCCGTACGCCAAATGTTCTCACCCGAGCGTTTGATCCAAAGACCACTCGCATCCATCTTGGCCGTCATTTCTTGAAGCACCGCGCGAGCGTGGGCGAGCTGATCAGCACCAACCTGCACATAGAGATCTGAAACCAAGCCATTCGCGGTATAACCAATGAGCAGACTCTGCGCCCCAAGCCCAAGGTCGTCACCCGTGACCACAGAACGAGGTCCAAGAGGGGCATCATCGGCGTAATGCGCCTTACCTTTAAAAAGCGCTTCCACATCAGCCCGTGTACTCACATAGGGCGTCACCCCTAGAAAGGTGGGTATAGCCCCCATGGAGGGCGGCTCTATAACGGCAGTCTTCGCTCGGACTTGATCGCTCCAGACCGCTGCCGCCTGCGCGTTGGGATCTGGATGATCCTCGCCGTAGTCCTTCTCCTCTCCTGCCTTAGCGCTACCGTTAGCACCCGCTACCCCTGACGCGGGCGCCGCTTGTCCCGCTTGTGCGGCGGCTGAGGTCGTGTCTACACCGTTTTGCCCCTGGGAGTCCTTAGCCTGCGCTGGTGCCTCGCCTTCAGCAGATGCTTGCTCGCGCTGAGTCGCTACCGCGCTTTCAGGCGTGCTTTGAGTGCTCTCTGCGGCTCCTGCAGCAATCGCCGCAATGGGATCGTCTTCGCTCTCGGCAGCGGATGTGCCCCCTTGGTGCTTGGGGCTACTTTCGGCCGCCTCTGTCCCTCTCGCAGCTTGGTCTGCGGTCGCAGAAGCGGGGACTGCCGTCTTTTCGCGATCTACGGTGCTTCTCGGGAGGGCGTCTTTGGGAGAAATGCCCGCAGCAAGCGCTTTTGCGGCTTCGTCAGGATCGACCACATCAGGCACGTCAACCTCAGCGGCCGTCGTGGCCGCGCTACTTTGAGCGCTGCTCGACTGAGGCGCCTTCACAGCTTTGGGGGCGGCAGCCTCAAGCGACAGCGCAAGGCACCCAACAGCAAGACCAATAAGGCTACGGGCAAAAAAGAGGTGGATCGGTTTCTGCACAACGGTCTCCCTGAGAAGCTAAGCGAATCTGCAAACGCAAGGACTGAGGCTATACCTAGCGCACACTGCAGGATGTCCTCCATTTTGGCGCATTTTTCATACGCTGTCGATGTGCAGAGCCCGCCCGTTGCATGCGTTTTCAATCCTACCGTTTGGTCTAACGGTAGTGTGTCGTGGGGGCATTCGAAATTTTCATACAAAAACATAAAATGTATGACATAATGACGCCATTGCTAACTTTCTCGACGTTTGGAGTAATTTCATGCTACTGCGCCCTTCGCTTTGTATGACTGCCGTCACGGCAACGCTTGCTGCACTTTTGCTCACAGCCTGTGAGCGTGACAACGCCCAAACAACACAAAGCGCTACTGAGGCAGGCAAAAATGCTACCGCGCCGAGCACTGCCTCACCCGCCATCATTCACTACGCGAGCACGAAAGACATCCGAGACATCAACCCGCATTTATATCTTGGTGAAATGAGTGCGCAAGCCATGGTGTTTGAGCCGCTTGTGATCAACACGGCCGACGGGGTGAAACCGTGGCTAGCGAAAAGCTGGGAAATCTCTGAGGACGGACGTCACTACACCTTTCATCTTCGTGAAGGCATCACCTTTACCGATGGCACCCCTTTTGATGCCAACGCTGTCGATATGAACATTCGGGCGGTGCTCGCCAACCGTACTCGCCATGCTTGGCTAGACTTTGTCAATGAGATTGAAGCCACACGTGTCGTTGATGCGATGACGTGGGAGCTCACCCTCAAGCATCCCTACTACCCCACGCTCATTGAGCTCGGGGTGACCCGCCCCTTCCGCTTTATTTCTCCAGCGTGCATGAAAGAGGCCAACACCAAGGATGGCGTCAATTGCTTAGTGGGCACGGGGCCTTGGATTCTCAAGGAGCATGTTCGCAACCAGTTTGCTCGCTTTGAACGCAACGCCCACTACTGGGGTGAAGCGCCCAAAGTCGACGGTGTACTCTGGAAAGTGATGCCCGACGTACAGACCATGTTGCTCGCTTTGCAAAAAGGAGAAATCGATCTTATATTTGGCGCGGACGGCGATCAGATCACAAGCGACGCCTTTTCCGCCTTAGAAAAGGGCGGCACCAAACTCATGGTTAAAGCCTCTCGCCCCATCGCAAGTCGAGCGATTCTCTTTAACTCTAGCGCCCCCATCACGGCGGACGCCGCCGTGCGCGAAGCACTACAGCGCGCCATCAACCGAGACGCAATTGTCAATGGGGTGCTTAACGGGGCTGAAACGGCCGCACTCACCCTCTTTGCCCGAAATGTGCCTGGCTGTGATGTTGATCTTGCCGCGCGTCCTTATGATCCCGCCAAAGCTGAAGCGCTGCTCGATGAGGCTGGCTGGAAACGCTCTGGGCAAGGCGTACGCAGCAAAAATGGACACGCGCTTGAGCTCAACTTTTATTTCAACTCACAAAACGCGCAGGAAAAGACCATCGCTCAAGCAATCCAGGGTGATTTAGCAAAAATCGGCGTCACCCTCAACGTCATTGGTGAAGAAAAGCAGGCCTTCCTTGATCGACAGCGCAACGGTCAATTCGATCTACAATATTCGCTCTCTTGGGGCGCACCTTACGACCCGCAGAGCTATTTCTCCTCGTGGCGTATTCCCTCGCACGGTGACTATCAAGCCCAGCGTGGTCTCCCAAATAAAGCTGAGATTGACGCTACCATTACCCAACTCATGACGGAGCCCAACGAGAAGAAGCGTCAACTGATGACGCACACGTTGCTCAGGACGATCCACGACTCGGCTGTCTACTTCCCGATCTCGTATTCTCGAACGAAGGCTGTCTACACGCCACGGCTTGACAACGTAGAATTTGCTCTTTCTCAGTACGAAATTCCCTTTGAACGGATGCGTATTGTTCCTCTTAACCACTAAAAGGACGCCTCTAACATGCTGCGTGCCATCGCACTGCGGATTCTTTGGCTCATACCGACGCTACTTGCGGTCAGCTTCATCACGTTCTCACTCATGATGCTGACGCCGTCGGATCCAGCTGAGGTTGCTATCCGTGTCAATGCGATGGTGCCTACGCCCGAGCTCATCGCCGAGATGCGTCACGAGCTCGGGCTCGATGAGCCCTTTCTCTTACGCTATGTGCATTGGCTCGCAGGCATCCTCAGAGGCGACTTTGGCGTGAGCTTCATCACCGCTCGTCCCGTGCTCGATGAGATGCTCACCGCGCTTGGCGCTACGCTCAAACTTGCCACGGCAGCGCTCGCCCTCATTGTCAGTATTTCTGCCGCCACCGCCATGCTGTGTGCCCGACACCCTGGCGGCGCAGTCGACCGAGTGATTCGCACGCTTATTTTTGTAAGCGGCTCGCTACCGAGCTTTTGGGTGGGGCTACTTTTGATCTGGCTTTTTTCGATCAAACTCAATTGGCTCCCCACAAGTGGCATGACTGCTCACGGCAGCATTGTGCTCCCTGCGCTCACCCTAAGTCTCATGTATCTCTCAAGCTACGCAAGGCTCATGCGAGCGGAAATGCTCAACGCACGACACGCTGACTGGGTGCTCTTTGCACGTAGTCGCGGGCTCTCCTCTTTGCGCATTCTCGGGCATATTTGGCTCAATTCTTTACGCGGTAGCGCCGCAGCGCTCGGGATGTCAATTCCGAAGCTCATCGCGGGCGCCTTTGTTGTGGAGAGTATCTTCGCGTGGCCCGGCATTGGGCGGCTCTGCGTGAGCGCTATCTTTAACCGAGACCTCCCCGTCATTGCTGCGTATGCACTCCTGACGGCAACGCTCTTTGTTCTCTTTAACCTAGCAAGCGAGCTCTTTATTCTTTGGCTGGACCCTAGAGATCGACAGCAGGCAGGAGGTAAACTCTGATGCGCACCCTACTGCAACGCAGGGCCTCCCTTTGGGTGCCGCTTCTTTTTTTACTGACACTCAGTGTGCTCGGACTTGCCGCCCCTGTGCTCAGCCCTTGGGATCCCATCGCCGTCGACCTTGCTCAGAAACTTGCTCCACCAAGCGCAGCGCACTGGCTCGGGACTGATTTACTCGGGCGAGACATCCTCACGCGGCTTCTCTACGGGATACGCACCACGTTTTTTGTCTCGCTCGTAACGATGCTCTGCACCTGTGTGATTGGCGCGCTCTACGGCACGGTGGCCGTCCTAAGCGGTCCTCGCGTTGAGCGCCTTTTGATGAGACTCTGTGATGCGCTCATGTCGTTCCCAAGTGAGGTGCTCATTTTGGCAGCCGTTGGCATGCTTGGCGCTGGGCTTGAAAATGTTGTGATTGCCTCAGTGCTTGCTAAATGGAGTTGGTACGCACGCATGATGCGCTCGCTGCTCATTGGCATTCATTCCAAGGGGTATTTACGCTTTGCACAGCTCGCCGGCGCATCTCGTCTCAGACTACTCCGTGCACACTACTTACCCGCCGTTGCGGGTGAATTTTCTGTGCTCATGACCCTAGACAGTGCTGGGGTGATGCTCATGCTCTCTTCGCTCGGTTTTTTAGGCCTTGGCATTCAACCCCCAACTCCCGAGTGGGGCATGATGCTCTCTGAAGCCAAAGAAGTTTTCTTTACCGCTCCCTACCAAATGGTACCCGCTGGTTTAGCCATTGCGCTCACCGCGCTCGCGATGAATTTCTTGGGTGACGGTCTACGCGATGCACTTGATGTGCGGCCGCAACACGCACAGGAGCAACGCTGATGGCCGCGCCAGTGCTTGTCGCCCACAACATCACCGTACGAACGCGGCGCGGTGAGAAACTCGTTGACGTCGCCTCGCTCAGCATTGAGCGCGGCGAGCGTTTGGCTCTGCTCGGCCCTTCGGGCGCAGGCAAAAGCCTTTTAATGCAAGCGATTGCTGGACTCACCCCTGCGGAGCTCATCGCTGAAGGCACGTTTCATCCCTGCACTAGCCAGCGCAGCACCCCACCCCGTGCACTCTATCTCGTGCAGCAGGCCATGGGTGCGTGGGATCCGCTTGTGCGCATCGGCACTCAACTCGAAGAAGGTGCACGCGCCGCAGGCATCCCTCAAAAAGGACTGCGCACGCGGCTTATCGAAATACTAAAAAGTCTCGGCTTTACTGAGCCCGAGCAACTGCTGCGGCGCTACCCTTGTGAGCTCAGTGGCGGAATGCAACAGCGGCTGATGCTTGCGGCCGCTCTGCTTTCGCCCCCTGAGCTTCTCATTGCCGACGAGAGCGTCAGCGCGCTTGAGCCCGCCCTGCGAGATGAGGTTCTCCAAGTGCTTGAGAGCCTTCGCACACAAGCTGGCAGCGCCCTCGTACTGATTACCCATGATCTTGCCCTAGCGGCCAAGTGGGCCGATCGCGTGCTCATCATGGATCAAGGGCGCGTGGTCGAAATAGGGAAAGCCGAGATTCTTCGCGCCCCCAAAAGTGCCGTAGGTGCGGCGCTCCTAGCTGCACGCCTTAAAACCCTACGGGCGGCAGAGGCTGCGCTCACGCGCTCGCCCCCTGCAGTGACAGAGCGCGCACGCAGCGGGCAGCCCCCATTTTTGGAAGTCCGAGGGCTCGTTAAACGCTACCCTTGCGGCTTCGGCAAGCATATCGATGTGCTACGAGGCATTGACTTAGCACTACCCGCTGGGCAAACCGTAGGACTCGTTGCTGCAAGTGGCACAGGCAAAAGCACGCTTGCGCGCCTCATCCTCGGCTTCGAGCGCGCTGACGCAGGTGCCATCTCTGTCGAGGGTGTGCCACTCTCCAACTGGCTTACCGGGCACCGTGGTGAGGTGAGCGTCGTCTTTCAAGACTACGTTGACAGCCTCAACCCAAAAATGTGCGTTGCTGAGGCGATTCTTGAACCGCTTCGCATTCTTGGTGCACCTACTGCGGGCGTAGCCGAACACCTCTTAGAGGTGGTGGGGCTGGGCACAGACATGGCTAGCCGCCTTCCGCACGAACTCTCTGGCGGACAGGCTCAACGCGTGGCACTAGCGCGTGCGTTAAGTACCAATCCGCGGCTACTGGTTTTTGATGAGGCCCTGAGCTCCTTGGATAGTGCCGTGCAAGGGGAGATGGTGGCACTCTTAAGACGCATCAAAACCCGCCACATGACTTGGCTATTCATTACCCATGATCTTGAGGTTGCGGCCGCCCTCTGTGACGAGCTTCTTGTCATGGAAAAGGGGCGCATTTCTCTCAGTGCCCCCATAGCAGAGGCACTCCAAAGCGAGCATGCCTTTGTGCGCCGAATGCTTGCTGCCTCACCGACGCTCTCCGCGCACTGCCACAGAGAAATGAACCACTAACTTTCTCGCTTCTTGGGGAAAACACTAACGCGAAAAGGCGCCTCTCGCGCCATTTCGTCCACTTTCTCCATCGTCATCGTCCTACAATTGAAGTACCCCTACTGAAATTGCAAAAGGAGTTCTGCATGTCGCAAAAAAACACGACAACCCCCTCACTCCCATCGGTAGACTTGACAGAGCCCAGACTGTACACCAACCGCGAAATCAGCTGGCTAGCCTTTGACCAAAAGGTCATGCAGACCGCTGCAGACCATTCGGTGCCTCTGCTTGAGCGCCTCAAGTTCTTTTCGATTTTCTTCAACAACCTCGATGAGTTCTACATGGTTCGCGTCAAGAACCTGCAACAGCAAGCTCGTCGTGGCGTGATGTCCACCGCTGCCGATGGCCTCACTGCCGCGCAACTGCTCAAGCAGATCCGCGATATCACGCAGAACATGCTCAACGACGCGGAAGCGCTTTGGCAGGATGACCTGTTGCCCGCGCTCAACAAAGCTGGCATTGAGCTCATCACCTACAAGGACCTCAACGCCAAAGAGCGTGCGCTCGCCGATGACTTCTTTGAGCACGAAGTTTTCCCGACGCTCACGCCGCAGTCCGTTGACGCGGGTCACCCGTTCCCCCTCATCTCGAACACCTCCATTAACTTTGTGATCGAGCTGATGGGCACACATCCCTCGGTGACAGGACTCACGCGCTTTGCTCGACTTAAATGCCCGAACAATCTTCCGCGTTTTCTCTATTTCAACCGTCAAAATAACAACGCCACGCTCTCGACCCGCCCCGACGGGGAACGTATTCTCTGTCTCGAAGAGCTCATCGCGGCGCGCCTAGATCGACTCTTCCCTGGCTATACCATCAAGAGTTTCGGACTCTTCCGCATTATCCGCAACACGGACGGTGAAATTGAAGAAGACGAGGCCGACGACCTGCTCGCGGCGGTGCGCGACTATGTGGAGCAACGTCGTTTTGGCTCAGTGGTGCGGCTACAGATTGAATTTGGAATGAGCCGCCGCTTGCAAGAGTTTCTCATCAAGAATCTCAACGTCACGCAGACGCAGATCATGCGCACGCGACTACCCTTCAGCCTCTCGGACTTCATCCAAATTTCTGGGCTTGAGCGCGACGATCTCAAATATCCGCCCGTGAGCTCCCGCCTGCCTGTGCCATTCCAGCCCGACGAAGATCTCTTCGGGACGCTACTCAAAGAGGATCTGTTGCTCTACCATCCCTATGAGTCGTTTGATGGCACGGTCGAATTCTTGCAACGCGCCTCGCGTGACCCGAACGTCGTTGCTATCAAGCAAACGCTTTACCGCTGTGGCTCGAACTCGCCCGTAGTTCAAGCGCTACTTGACGCACGCCGTCGCGGCAAGCAAGTCACGGCCGTTGTGGAACTTAAGGCTCGCTTTGACGAAGAGCGCAACATTAACTGGGCTGAAAACCTTGAAGCCGCTGGGGTAAACGTTGTCTACGGTTTCCCCAACCTCAAAATTCACGCCAAACTTGCACTTGTGATCCGTCGCGGTGAAAAGGCGCTTGAGCGCTTCGTGCATATCGGCACGGGCAACTACAATGCCTCCTCGGCAAAGATCTACACCGACCTCGGGCTCTTTACGGCGGACAAGGCCATCTGTGACGACGTTCAAGAACTCTTTAATGTCATCACGGGCTGCGGCGTGGTGGATCACTACCGTGCACTTTGGGTCTCGCCCGTGAACATGCGCGACAACATGATCGCCGCCATTGACGCCGAAATTGAAAGTCACAAGGCCCATGGCAACGGCTACATTCTCTTTAAGCTCAACCAACTTGTTGATCCTAAGGTAATTCGTGCGCTCTACCGCGCTAGCCAAGCGGGCGTCAAAGTAGACTGCATCATCCGCGGTATTTGCTGTCTGCGTCCTGGCATTGCGGGAGTATCGGAAACGATCACCGTGCGCTCAATTGTCGGTCGCTACCTCGAGCATGCCCGCGTCTACTGCTTTGCCAACAATGGTGACATGAAGATGTACATGGGTAGTGCAGACATGATGCCGCGTAACTTGAACGGTCGTATTGAAACGGTCACGCCAATCCGCTCGCCGCTGCTGCGCGACCGCATTCTGCACGACATTCTCGAGCCACAAATGGCCGATAACGTCAACGCTTGGGTGCTCAAGAGTGACGGTACCTACGACCGTCTTCAGCGCAAAGCCGATGAGCCCGTCATCTCGAGTCAGGACCTGATTCGTGACCTGCTCAATACGCGTCCAGAAGCGTAACGCGACGTAACGCTCGCTCTTTGGCCCGAAAAACAGCGCCAGAAGGCTTACAGAGCTTTCTGGCGCAATTTTGTGCGGCAGCTCTTGCGCAGCTTCATCGCAGAGCCGCAACGTGCAAGCCTTGGCGCAACTTTCCTACTGCAGGCTAAACGTCGATATCGTAGCCCGCACGACGCGCAGCCAAGAGCGCTTCGGTGCGATTGTTCGCTCCAAAGGCGCGGTAAATCGCCGACACATGTGTTTTAACCGTGCCTTCTGAGAGATTGAGATCAAGGCAGATACGCTTGATGGGAGCGCCTTTCGCAAGCTGCTTGAGAACATCCTTCTGGCGCTCAGTTAAATGCACCTCAGGCGTTGCGGGTTTCAGCCGCTCAGCCGTTTCATTGAAAAAGCCCTCGCGTTGTCCATCGGAGAGCAACTTCGTAGGAATAAAGACACCCCCTTTGAGGACAAAGTCAATGGCGGTAGTAATCATCTCTGGATCGAGACTCTTGGGGACAAACCCCGCAGCGCCTAGTTGCAGCACCCGCATAATGCTCGATCGGTCAGTAGAACCGGAGCAAACCAAAATCTTAAGGAAGGGCTGGCGACGCACGATCTCTTCCATCAATTCCGTTCCGTGCACCCCAGGCATGCCCAAGTCAAAGATCAACAGGTCGGTGTTATCGCCCTCTCGATCAATCAAAGCGAGCGCATCCGCGGCGCTCGAAGCGGTATGGACGATCGCTTCAGGATCGCGGTCCTCAATCAACATCGTCATCGCGGATGTGATCAGGGCATGGTCGTCCACAATAATGTACTGCATGCTGTCTGTCTCCTAAGGAGTCGTATTCGTTCGCTATTGTATGCCCAAAAAATAGGCTATGACAATGCACCCAACTTACGTCGAGCGCGACTGACACTGCTCAAGCGCAGCAAGAAGCCCCGCTTCATCCACTGGTTTTTGCAGCATGATGGGGAAGGCGAGCTCAGGGGCACCTGCCTTTTGGTGAAGCGCTCGCCAACGCGTCTCGACCAAGTCGCTTGCTACGGCCGTGAGCAAAATGGTATTCAACTGCGCGGCGGACCGCGCCTCGTGCATCAGACGCCATACCTCAAGCATCACCTCTAAGCCATCGGGCACATCTTCACCGAGATTAAAGTCCGTCATCAGCACCGAGAGCGTACTCGCGTGCTCGCCAAGCCACGCATAAAACGCCTCGTCTGGCGCATGAAACACGGCCACCTCGGCGCCCCAAGTGCGAAGCATTTCTGCGATCGCCGCAGCCACCATACGATTGTCTTCAAGAAGCAACACGCTACCGCGCCAGTTTGGTTCGCTCCCCCGCTCTAGAGGACTGCGCTGCTCAGTATTTTCTTCAAGCAGTTCATGCTCGGCAAAAGCCATTCGAAAGACGCTACCGCGCCCCAAATGAGAGGAAACCGAGAGCGTAGCGCCAAGCTGCGCGGCAATCCCCTTCACAATCGAGAGTCCTAAACCAAACCCCGTGCCAGGATTCTGCTTACCAGCACTACCGCGGAAGAATGTTTCAAACAGGCGCTCTTTGTCTTCGTGCGAGAGCCCTGGCCCGCAGTCGTACACTCCGATGACCAACTCACCTGTGCCTAAACGCCTAGCGCCAATGACTACCTCCGGCACTGGCGCATCCCCGCGCGAATAAGCAATCGCGTTGGTCACGAGATTTTTTAGCGCACGCTTTAGCATCAAGCGATCCGTGTTAATCGAGACAGGGAGCGCGATCACTCTTAGCCTTAGCCCTTTTTTGCTTGCCACGGGGCGGCATTCCTGCGCCAGTTCCTCGAGAAACGCTGGCAACACAATGCGCTCAGGATGTAAATCGAGCTTACCGAACTCCATGCGCGTGACCGTGAGAACCTGCTCGACCAAGGTGGAAATCGATTCGCTCGTACGAATCAGCTCATCGACCACAGGCACAGTCTGCGGCGTAGCACGACGTCGCAGAATATCCAAATAAATCCCCATGGCCTGTAGCGGTTGACGAATGTCGTGGTTTGCCGCAGCAAAAAAGCGGCTACGTCGTTCGCTATGGTACTCAGCAAGGCGGCGTGCCTTTTCCGATTGCGCAACCTCAACTTTGAGTCGCTCAACCAAACGACGGTTCTTATCATCCATGAGGATCGAGGCCAGCACCATCTCGTTGAGCTTGCGACCACAGTAAAGAATAAAGCCTGAGGTGATGATGAGCACCCCCACGATCAGCGCCTCACTGATGCCAAACTGCACAGCAAACGTAATCATCATGGGCGTCAGCGACAGGAGCGTAAACGCTGTCAGCGACGGTAACCAACACGAATAGACGGGCCAACTCGCAAATGTCACAGCCACCACCACGGCGACGGTGACAACCTGAGAAATGCCCGAGAGCGGGAGCATGAGACTCGGCCCCGCAACCCCCCAAATGATGCCAGCTGCTACGGCTAGCGCAGTCCAACGCCGCACCCAAATACGAATGCGTGTGACGCGATCCCGATCCTGCCAAAAAAGCCGTACATAGCGCAGCGCAAAATAAATCTGCAGCAGCCCAAACCCATACCAAACGAGCAAAAAAACTCGGCTAACATCGCTACTCCAGAACGTTGCCACCAGACTCGTCATCCCAGCAAACTGCGCAAGCAGTGCCACAGGATGTAGTCGAATCGACGCGAGAATCATCTTCGAGAGCGTGCGTCCCGTCATATGCGAAGCGGATGGACGAAATGCACTGCGATAGAGCCGTTTAGGTAAACTCTCGGCCATTCAAACTTCTCCTCAAAGATTTCATCGTCTGCGCTGCTCGCCGCTCTTTGCGCACTTGCTGGCGCCATAGCACGGCAACAATCATGCGTTAAGCGAGAGAGAGCGAGCTGCGGCCTCTCTCATGCGTCAGCGTAACCCGTGCGCCAAATGGCAATGAGGCCTTTTCATGAATATGCCCAAAAGGCAGTCCCGTCACAATCGGAATTCCCTCTCGGCGCTGCGCGTCTTCTAGCGCGTGAGCTAAAGAGAAGTCCCCCGCCCAAGCACAGGCTCGATCAGCCCCAGCACAGTCGCCCACCACAATGGCACGCACCCCACGCAAGGCGCCCGCAAGCGAGAGTGCCACGAGCATACGATCAATTTTATAGGCCGCCTCACCCACGTCCTCAATGAAGAGAATGCTCTCAGAGAAGCGCGGAAAATACTCGCTGCCTAACAAAGCACAAAGGACCGTGAGGTTTCCACCCCAAAGGGTGCCCGTTGTCGAAAAGCGCTCTGCGCAGCCGAGCGCTTCTGCGCCCGACCAAGCCAGTGAAAATGACTTTCGACCAAGCACCATCTCAAGGCCCTCTAGCGTGAGCGCCGCAGGCTCAATCAAGTCCTTGAGCGTCGGGCCCTGCCAACTCGCCTGTTCCAACTTTGCATAGAAAGCGAGATTGAGCGCGGTAAAGTCGGAAAAACCCACAAGCGGCGGCATCGTGGCGCTATGCGCGGCAAGTGCCTCCCAATCGAGTAGCGGCAGGATACGCGCTGCCCCCCATCCGCCGCGTAGTGCCATCACCATATCGGCGGGCACTTCGGTGAGCGCTGCCATCAGGTCGCTCGCACGGGCGCTGTCGCACCCTGCAAAGCGCCGATCCTCAAGGTACGCCCCACCCATCATCGTCACGGTAAAACCAAGCGCTTCAAGTGCAAGCATTGCACGCTCATGCGTTGCCCAGTCGATACTGCCATCAGCGCACTGCCACTGCCGAGAGGGAGCGACCACCGTAAGACGCACACCTGAAAATCGCGCCTCACTCATGTTTATCGCTCCTGTTACGCTTATCGGCAAAAAAACGAGTCAATAGCCCTTGCGCCGCTTCCGCGTAGCAGCCCGAGCACACGAGCGGATGATGGTTTAGCCCCCGCTGCTCAAAGAGATCAAACGCCCCACCCATAGCACCCATGCGAGTATCCCCTGCGGCAAAGACAACCCGCGGCACGCGTGCCTGAACAATAGCCCCCGCACACATGGGACAAGGCTCTAGCGTTACGTAGAGCGTCGTCTCTTCCAAGCGGTAATTGCTCAGCGCTTTAGCGCCTTCTCGTAGCACCAGCACTTCCGCATGCGCTGTAGGATCACAGTGCGCACGCGTACGATTGCCTGCTCTCGCAATCAACTTGTCGCCGGCCACAAGCACCGCCCCCACAGGCACTTCACCCATATCGGCTGCTTTTTGTGCCTCGGCCAAAGCAAGCGCCATCCACTTTTCATCATTCTCTGGACGCGCCCAAGCCTTGGGCTTACTGTTAACGCTACGGTTTAGGTCGGAAAGGAACTCGCGCACCCGTTGCTGGCGCTCAACAAGAATGGTTTGCGCGCTTTCAATCTCATCGATGAGACGGTGCCGGCTCACCCCTTCTCGCGCTTTCTGTAACCGGTCAAAGCCGCCGTCAGCAGCCTGAATCAATCCGAGTTTGAGCGCGGCACTCAACAATTCACCAGGCTCGGCACGAATCCACTGACCTTCATCTTTGAGGAAACGCGTCGCCACATCCAGTGCAACATTTTCATCAAAGTGCTCTGGTAGCCCCAAGCACCAGGCACCGAGCACAACACGTTCATCGTCAGGACTCTTACGGATGCTCGCAAGCGGTGAACCTCGACGCAGGGTCAGTTGACAAAACCGTTCAATATCCGCAATCGTATAGTCACTAGGCGGCAAGGTATACATGTTGGATTTCCTTTTAATAGGTCCTAGCCTTAAAGCGGCGGGAGGCACGCGTCAGTAGCCAAAGCCACGCAACCAAGAGTAGCGCCGAAAGCACCAGCGCCACGTACACCTCCCAGGGATGCGTTGAAAGCACAATCCAGTAACGAAGCACCAACTGCGCCGTGATGAAAACCCCTAACCACCAAGGCGACGCACCCGTGTCTCGCACACGACGCACAATCATCGCCAACATGGGCACAATGGTACCAAGCGCCCAAATGATGTTGAGCGCGCCACTGACCCAGATGATGGCCTCTGCATTCGGGACAAACTGACCGAGCAGCACCACTACCGCATTCAGCGCGTAGGAAATGAGCACATAAAAAAGAAAGAACGACCAAAACTCACGGCGTGAACTAACGCCAGAGAAATTTGCGAAGTTTTCCTTAGAAAAGGCACTCAGAAAAAGCTGCCACATACTCATATTGCACCTCTGATCAGACTCTACTGCCAGCATTCATCACACTCAACGTTGTGCTGGCTCAATACGATAGAGTTTATCGTGTGCACGCACGCGTTCAGGCACACGGAACGTGACTTCATCACCTTTACGCGCAAGCTTGCCTTCTCTATCGTTGACCCGTAAACCTTCGATGCGCAGACGAACCGCCCCCGTTGTGGGCCCCGTCACCAAAACCGTATCCCCCTCTCTCAGTTCTCCGCTCTGCAGCCGAAACCAACCCACGGCAGGCTTGGCGTAGTAGTCGAGGCACTCCCCAGCGAACACCTTGCGCTCAGTGGCTTGAGAGCCGCTACCGCTCGTGAGCTCAGGCATTTTGGCACCCAAATAGTAGCCGTCCCAAAACCCACGGTTAAAGACCGTTGCAAGTCGCGTATCCCAGTCCGAGCGTTCAGCCTCGGCCCAATGTCCTTCAGCAATGGCACAAAGCGCTTCATGATAAGCAGCGGTGACCGTACGCACATATTCAGGCCCCCGTGCACGACCCTCGATTTTGAACACTCGCACGCCCGCTGCCACCATCTTGTCGAGAAAACCAATTGTCTTCAAGTCGCGCGGTGAAAAGATATGCCCATCTTCAACAGCGAATTCGATATCGCGTTCACGATCCTTCACAATATACTCACGCCGGCAACTCTGCAGGCACTCACCACGATTAGCACTACTGCCACGAGAGGCCTCTGAGAGCCAACAACGGCCGCTTACGGCCATGCAAAAGGCACCGTGGCAAAACATCTCTAGACGCACGGGCTTGCCTGAAGGACCCAAAATAGGCTCGCTCTGCACCCGTTCATGAATATGCGCCACCTGCGCAAGCGTAAGCTCCCGTGCTAGCACCGCCACATCCGCAAACTGCGCATAAAACTTGAGCGCAGCGATGTTACCGATATTGAGCTGCGTTGAGAGATGCACCTCAAGGCCAGCGTGCCGCGCCGCCAGCATAGCAGCCACATCCGCCACAATGACCGCAGAGATACCCGCGCTTGCGGCGGCGTCCATCAACGCTTGCAACGCTGGCATATCCTCGTCATAGAGCACCGTATTGACCGTGAGATAGCTACGCACGCCATGGTCGCGGCAGCGCTTTGCGAGCTCAGGGAGATCGGCAGTACTAAAAGCGCGCGCTGAATGCGCACGCATATTGAGGTGTCCAACACCAAAGTAGACGGCGTCCGCGCCCCCTTGAAAGGCTGCTTGCATTGCCTCAAGCGAGCCAGCGGGTGCCATGAGTTCAAAATCGCTTCTTTCCATTCTTCTCTTACATTAGCTACGGTTAGTGAGCTTAATGCGTGATTCTACTTGCGAATAGGTAAGCGTCCGAGGCGTTTGACGACGGTTTTCATAGTCACAGTGCAACAATTCATGCGCGCGCTCACCGGTAGGCTCCCCGAGGAAGTTCTCATAGAGCGCAAGCACATCGGGATTCTCATGCGCACCCTTCATGGCACTACCCTTGTCAATTTGATACACACGCGCTTGGCGCTTAGCAAGCGCGCGCAGCCACCCTGCGCCTCGAGCCGTACCACCCCCGCCAATACAGCCCCCAGGACAGGCCATCACTTCGACGAAGTGATAGGGCGAGCGCCCTTGACGCACTAGGGTGAGCATCGCTTCCGCTGCGCGCATCCCATAGACAACAGCAACCCGTAGCGGCCCAAAACGTTCGGTCTCAACCACCGCTTCTTTGGTGTTAGCGAGTCCGCGCACAGGCTCGAGCGCGAGTGTGCCAAACGCAGGTCCTCCCGCTTTCGCGGCCACCGTACGCATGGCGCTTTCCATCACACCACCCGTGCTCGCAAAGAGCTGACCGCCACCCGAGGCTTGCGTCATCAAGAGTTGATCAAATGGCTCGGGGGCAATGCTCAGGAGATCAATACCGCGCCGTCTGAGGAGATCGACGAGCTCTTGAACCGTCAACACTAGATCCACATCACACGCATCATGGTGCCGCAAAGAGGGCTTTGCTGCCTCACCCTTTTTGGCCGTGCACGGCATGATGGAAATGTGGCGAATTCGACTCGCATCGAGCCCCAAGCGCTCAGGCAAATAGGTTTTGACCAATGCGCCGAAAATCTGCTGCGGAGAGCGCGTTGAGGAAAGGTGCGCTAATAAATCTGGTGCCCGCTTTTCCATGTGGTTAACCCACCCAGGGCAACACGACGTGAACATGGTTTTGGGTTTATCGAGCATACCGTTTTCAGCCTGCTCAGTGAGCCGCGCCATGAGCTCTGTGCCCTCTTCCATGATGGTGACATCTGCTGCCCAGCGCGTATCCATCACAAACGCGGCGCCGAGTCGCTTAAGCGCGGCCACCAGCTCACCCTCTAGGTTGGTTCCTGCGGGCGCGCCCACCAACTCACTCACCGCAATACGGGTGGCGGGTGCAAACTGAACCACCACCGTAATCTCGGGATCCTCGAGCCAATCCAATGCCGTATCGCATTGATTTTTCACTGCTAGCGCGCCCGTTGGACAAACCAAACCACATTGACCACACTGGATGCAACGGTTGGAAGCTACCCACGGGGCACCATCAAAACCAATGCGTGCATCGGTCCCCGTTTCTTCAAAGGTAATCGCTCCAATGCCATGGAGCGCTCGACACACCTCGACGCAGCGCAGGCAACGAATACATTTGTCTGCGGTAAAAACGAGCCCAGTTTCCGAGAGATCTACCCCGTGACGCGTGTTCAACGTGCCTGAGAGCCCTTCGGTATTAAGTCCCACGCGCGCCGCCACTTCCTGTAGCTCACAAGCGCCGTGTCGTGCGCACCGAGAGCACGTCTCACAATGATCCATAAAAAGCAGTTCGGCCTGAAGGCGTTGCGCGGCTCGACACCGTGCTGAGGCGGTCGTAATCACATCTGCAGCCTCTATTCGCGTGTCGCAAGCGCTCACCAAACGGTTCTCAGCCCCTGGCTTTGCGCACTCCACAAGACACATACGACAGGTGCCAGGATGGTGGTTGAGCGCGGAAAACTCACAAAGCGTCGGAATAAAAAAACCCTCACGGCGTGCAACCGTGAGAATCGTCTCACCCTCAGCGAATTCAACTTCGCGCCCATTCATGAGCGCCTTCTGTTTCAGAGCTTCTGTCATCAGAGCGCCTCCAGCGGTGCGTTACCCGGAATATGGCTGAGCGTGGAGACCGCAAAAAGTCGATAGCATCGCATGCACCGTTTGGACTCCGCCCAAGCTTGCTCCTTGGTAAAGCCCTGTTCCACCTCATCCCAGTTCGTCGTACGTGTCTCGGCTGGCAGGCGTCGCATAGCTGCCCGTTCAATTTTCACCACGGCGCGATCTGGCTCACAGTCGCCAAGCAAATCTGCCTCTGCAATCAGCTCCGCCATCCGGCGCCGAGCGATAAAGCTTTTGCCTTGACTCGCGAGGTACTCATCAATGGCGCTCGCAGCTTGTTGCCCTTGAGCCATGCCCCAGATGAGGCTGGTAGGACCGCTCACCGCATCGCCCCCAGCAAACACCCCCGCGCGACTCGTTGCTAGGGCGTCGTCAACCTCGATGGTGCCTCGACGCGTCAAGCGGATGCCATCCTCAGGACTAAAGATCGACGTATCCATCTTCTGTCCAATCGCTGCCACCACATAGCGGCAGGGTATGACGAATTCACTCCCTGGGATCGGCTCTACACTTGGGCGTCCCGATCGGTCGGGCGCACCAGGCCGCATACGAACCAGTTTGAGACCAACCACACGACCCTCCTCGGTCAGTACCGCAACAGGCGCCGTAAGAAACTCAAACGCAACACCCTCTTCCATGGCGCTGTCGATTTCCTCTGCGTCAGCTGGCGCACTCTCACGTGTGCGACGGTAGCTCACACTCACTCGCGCACCCGCCTTTACCAAGCGTCTGGCACTGCGGCAACAATCCATGGCAACATTACCGCACCCAACCACGACGACATCGCCCTCAAGAGCGGGGACTTCACCATGCGCCTGCGCTCGCTCAATCTCAAGCAAGAAATCCAACCCTTTGAGATAGCCCTGCGCGGCAGTATCCTCACCATCAAGGCCCAAGTATTGTCCCATCGCGCAACCGACGCCCAAAAACACAGCGTCATAACCGCGCTTGACCAAGGAATCAATCGAAAAATCCCGCCCCAAGCGTTGCCCATAGAAATAATGCCCACCAAGCTGCTCAATGCTATCGGTCTCAGCATCGATGAGTTCATTAGAGAGTCGATACTTGGGAATACCCAAGCGCGCCATCCCGCCTGCGCCCTCTTGTTCCTCGAAGATATCAACCTGATGGCCGAGTTTGAGCAGGTGGTAAGCACACGTGATTCCCGCGGGCCCCGCACCGACGACGGCCACGCGTTTTTCAAGGGGTGAGTCTTTGACACGAGCCTCCCCCTTAAAGAGAGAGGCGATCGTACAACCGAGCTGATCCGCGGCAAAGCGCTTCAAGTCTTTGATAGCGACTGGACGATCCACTTGGTTACGGACGCAAGCGCCCTCACAAGGACGCACGCAAACGCGACCGCAGGAGCCAACCAGCGGGTAGTGCTCAAGGAGCACGCCCGTGGCCAGTTCGGGATGTCCATCGCGAATGTAGTCGATGTAGCGTGGGATATTGACGTGCGCAGGGCACGCCTCTATACAGGGCGCCGTCGCAACGCTATAAAAATCACGACCCGTCTCAGGCATCTTGGGTGCGTCCTTAAGGAGCTCAGGGAAATGCGTGAGCGCACCCAATAGCGCTGCTGGCGTTGAAAGGCCAATACCACAAAGACTCGTTTCGGCCATCTGACGCGCAATCCGCTCGATGCGCGACCAGTCCACCTGAGCGCCACGGCCATCACGCGCGCAATCTAGCGCCTCTTCAATGAGCACACTCCCCGCGCGGCACGGTGTACAGCGCCCGCAGGAGAGCTCCCGCACACGTCGCCAGTACCGCCAAAGCACATCGGCTAGCGTGACACGGTTATCAAAAATTAAAAAACCTTGTGGTGCGACAAAGCCACCCACAGGGTTTCCTGGGTTAAAGGCGAGCAACGACGAAAGCGGCAAATCCTCGGGCACATCACCATCAATGCACCGTCTATTGTCGTAGACGCGCCCTCTCCAAACGCCGTAGATTAATTCATCCATGCTTATTATGGGGTTCGGTGTAATTTTTTCTACAAACCTGTCGTGCCTTTGGAATCAGGCGCGCAGAATTGGGTTTTTCTTGTAGAATTTATTCTACGTCTGAGCACTGACACGCTACGCACTTTTGTAAAAAAAGGCGCGAGTTTCGCTTGTCTCACTGACACCGCTCCTGCAAGGCTTGGTACTGGCATGAGCGCAGAGCTAGCGCTCTCAGCGCGTCGGCGTTTGTGGCCATTGTACTGAAAATTCAATCCCATTTTTAGAAATGAAAAACTCCAGCGCCCCCTACATTTCCTCCCCACTTGCGCAATATGTTCCCATTGCTGATCTGTTGGTGGCAACGTTTGGCCCTGACTGTGAAGTTGTGCTCCATGACCTGAGCACCCCTGAGCACTCTGTTGTTTACGTTGCCAATGGCACCGTCACAGGGCGCACGGTGGGCGACAGCTTCCAGCACTTAATTACCCAAGCGCTCATTGCCGATGAAAATCGCAGTGGCATCATCGCCAACTACTACTTCAAGCACCAGAAGAAAGTGATCCGCTCCAGTTCACTCTTTCTGCGCGATGAACAAAACCGACTCATTGGTGCGCTCTGCATCAACATGGATACCACGCGTGTCACTGAACAAATTAAGTTCCTCAATTCGCTCATTCCTGATTTTGAGCACGCCCATGGCAACAGCGCCCCCACAACGCATCAGCTCACCGAATCGATCGATCCCAACCACGTGCAACCCAATATGCTCGACGTGGTTACAGACATTATCGACGGAGTGATTCGTCAAGCGCCTAAGCCCTACACACGTGAGCGTCGTTTAGAGATGATCCGCTTTATGGAATCACGCGGTGTCTTTCTCATGAAGGGCGCGGTTGACCTCGTCGCTGAACGGCTCGAAATGAGCCGCGTGACGGTCTATAGCTACATCGATGAGGTTCGCAAGAATTGAGTCCCACAAGTGAGCACTCAACGAAATACTTGTTTTTGAGCCAGTGTGCGCTCACTGAGCGCCGTGGCATTAACCCAACAGAATGTTTCTCCAAGGAGAATTGAAATGAATTTCATCTGCACACGTTGCGGGACTCGCACGCCGAGCACAACGCATGAAGCGCATTGCGCCTGTGGGGGCTTATTTGAGCTCGACTTTGAGCCGCCCGCCTGGGACGCCTCGCTCATCGACCGCTCAGAGTGGAGTCTCTTTCGTTACCGCCGCTTTATGGCGATCGACGGAGAGGCTTGGCGGCGCATCAGCATGGGTGAGGGCATGACGCCGATTATGCGCCTCAACGACGATGTGCTCCTCAAGATGGACTACACCATGCCTACGCTCTCCTTTAAAGACCGTGGCGCCGCTACGCTCGTTGCTCACATGGCAGAGATTGGTGTGCGTCGCTGCGTGCAAGACAGCTCTGGTAATGCGGGCAACTCGGTAGCGGCCTACTGTGCTCGCGCTGGCATTGCCTGCGACATCTACGTGCCCGAAGGCACGAGCCCCAAGAAAATTGCCATGATCGAATCGCATGGCGCCACAGTGCACGTCATTGCTGGTAACCGCGACCACTGTGCGGATGTCTGCCGCGCTGCGGTACGCGAGGGCGGTGCTTACTACGCCAATCATGTCTACAACCCCTATTTTTATGAGGGCATGAAGGCTTACATCTATGAGACGTTTGAGCAGCTCGGACGACTGCCCGCGTACATCGTGGTGCCTGTCGGAAACGGAACGCTCTTTTTGGGTGTCATGAAGGCCATCGAACATTTGATGCGCTCGGGGGCCATCGAGCGCGAGCCACAAGTCATTGCGCTACAGAGCGAGGCGTGTGATCCGCTCTGGCGTGCGTATCACGCTGGTCAAAGTGAGCCCGCTGAAGTCACACCACACGAAACATTGGCCGAAGGCATTGCCATTGGCCGCCCGATGCGTGGCGCGGAACTTCTTGACTACATGCGTCGCCACAATGTCACGCTCGTCCATGCTCCCGAAGATCGTATCCTCAGCGCCCGAGCCGAACTAGCTCGCAACGGAATCTACTGTGAGCATACAACGGCAGCCAACTATGCAGCTTGGCTCAAATACTGTGAAGATACGGGGCCCAAGCATGACGCCCTGATTACCATGTGTGGCGCAGGCCTCAAAAGCGACCACTAACTCGCGCTTCATGGTATAACGTCTTTAAGCAGCCGCGCGGCGTAAGCCACGCTCATGGCAGAGCATACCCTTCTTCCCAGAATATGCTCCGCTCTAGACCAACCACGTGTCTCGCCGCGCCAAGACCGCTTGTGTTGCTTGGAGTCGTTTTCCCAAAAGACCATGATCACCATCCGTCCATACCGCAGCACGGACTGTGCTGCAACCATTCGGCTATTTCGTCACACGATCGCCGCAGTCAATACGCGTGACTACAGTTTGGCGCAATGCAACATGTGGATGCAGGGCGCTGCTGACCGTCAGCGCTGGGATCAATCCCTACGATCGCACTACACCCTTGTCGCAGAAGACCACAACAAAATCGTTGGGTTTGGCGATATTACAGAGCAAGGTTACGTGAACAGGCTTTTCGTGAGCCCACGTCATCAGCACAAGGGTATTGGTCGGCGCCTACTCGAAGCACTAGAGTGCACGTTCGCTGGGCGTCTTACCACCCACAGCTCCATTACAGCCCTACCCTTCTTCCAAGCGCAAGGCTACCAACTCCTGCGTGATGTGGTGCTCACCTTTAATGGCGTTAGTCTCAAGAGTTTTCTAATGGAAAAGGTCCGTCCCACGCCACTCGCCACAGACGACCAAAAAGCCCAGAGTGAGAGCGTCCAAGAAAACGAAAATTAAGGCAGGTTCAGGAAGCCAACGCACACCGCCCAAAATTCTGATGGGCGAGAGCGTCGACACGGCTCCTTTTCTATGCGGTGCCACTCACCACAACGATCCACCATACGATGGGCGGCATTCGCATCAACGAGTACACGCAAGTGCTTGACGAGCAAGGTCGCGTCATTGCTGGTCTCTATGCTGCGGGCGAAGTCACGGGCGGCGTCCACGGTGCCAACCGTCTCGGTCGCAATGCGCTCACGGACCTGCTCGTGTTCGGTCACATTGCTGGCCTAGAAGCGAGTAAACACTAAGCGCAGGTCAGTCTGCCGCTAAAAAAGAGCGCGGGCGACGATCTCCGACAGGTCGTCGCCCGATTGCGTCCTTAGTTCTTCTTTTTCGGTACAAACGAGGCGCGCTTGGGATCAACGCAGTACTTGAGCCCCAAGTCAACCACGCGCTTATTGTTATCGATGATCCATGCACATTCATCAGGTAGTAGCGGGATCACCGAGAAGAAGTTGCAGTACACATCAGGGGCGATCATCGCTCGACCCCGATTGATCAAGTCCACTTCGCTTGCTGCATTACCCTGTGGCATCAGCAACGCCGCCCCCGTAAAGGGCGTGATCGGGGCGATTTCCTTACCCCACTCAAAAATTCCCCCATACGCAAGCCACAGCCCCTGCTTGTACATCACGTACATGAGCACACGCAAAATCATATAGGGCCAGATTTCATTGGGACTGTGCGGATTCCAACTGCGCGGCACCGACATAATCAGTTCACAGCGCTCGAGATACCAAGCCATATGGCTGTACTCAGGCGGCACCGTCATCTTGTAGCCCCCAAGTCCTAGCGTCACCAGCGTGTATTCTGGGCGCTGTGCGGTAGGCGCCACCACAGCGAACTTGACCTCGAGCTCTGGGGCATCATCAGAAAAATGCATTCCTATGACGTCAGTGACTGGACCAATATAGCGCTGGATATGGCGTAGCGCACCCTGAAACTCTTCGCTATCGTAGCGCATGCCCTTCAACATTTCCTCGTCGAGTACGTGGCCTGCTTCAGTGCGCCAGTACGCAAGCATATCTTGGGTATAGGCGTCGAAATCCACTAGGATCTGCTCGTAATGGGAACGTAGCGTTTCGATATCTTCGCGGAATAAGGTATCGTCCGCGTTAAGCTCCGTCAGAAGGAAGGTCAAATCTCGGTACGCCTGCTCAATCACTAAGCGGTTCGGCGCCACCCCTTCTTCCATCGCCCGTTTACCTTCCAAATGCCCTTCAGCATAGGCTTTCAGATAGTCGATATAAAGGTCATCGCTCAAGCCTTCCTTGATCTGGCGAATGATCAAGAGCGCCTCGGCATACTCCTGCAGATTGTTGTAGCTCCAAGCCACACTCGTCATCAGTTCCACCGTGCGATCGTCGGGCGACAACATTCTCACGCCTTCGATCACCTCACGGTCGTTGCCAGACTCCATGAGCCATTCGATGCGCTGCTCAAGGTTAACGGGCATTGTTTTTGCTGTGCGACTGATGATCTCTTCAACTTCAAGTAGCCCCTTTTTGAGTTGCAGGCCGCGCCCAGGGATGAGTGCGAGGAAATCCGTCGCCAAAAACTTCTCAAGCCACTTGTCGACAACACCGCGTGAAAGTCGCTGCACGGAGAAGAAAGGCTTATCGACCCAAGGACCCACAAGTTCCACCATTCGAGCCGCCAACTCTTCCGGCGTATTCTTCTCTTCGTTTTGTAAAACCAACGCAACAAGAAGCTTCAGGAAGATACCACTCTCAGTATCCATCCCTAGCACAGGTTCATGATGGCGGTTCACTACTTTGAAGAGCGCTTGACGTAGTGCACGGTTCATCACAATCGGATCCACGGATCCACTGACAAGCCGCAAAAGCTCTGCACGCAGTGGGGAGCTGACGCAATCAGAAAAGTACCGCATCAAGCTTTCAATCTCGCTTGGCATCATCTCATAGAGCGACGCATCCACAAGGAGCGTCATAAAGTCGTCAAAGCTCTCCGCGACCTCCATGACACCGATCTCAGGATCCGAGTCAAAGAAGACAACGCGAGGCGCTTGCCCCTCAGCACGACAATCGAGCGCGAACACGCACTGATCTTGATCAGGCAAATAGGCAATCGGTACCACGCGCTCGGGTAAATTAAGACGCGTAGCGATCGCGCTTTGTGCTTCTGGATCCACCGCGAGGAACTTCCCCACCATCAGGTGATTACGAGCCCAGGAGTTGTAGTTCGCTTGGATGGCAGGACGTTTGAGTGCTCCGCCATTTTGCATGCGCATCACTTTGACATAGGAGTCGGGTAACTTCACCGAGAAGGCCTGTTCAAGCGCAGCAAGCGACTCGGGGCTCGCAGGCTCAATCGTTTCGGCATTTTCGAGTGGCGCCCAAAAATCGTCAAAGTTAATTTTCACGTCGCCGTTTTGGTGTTTTCTGCGCTCAAGTTCAATGCGTAGATTTCGGAACATCGCTTTGACATCAAAGAGTCGACCATCAGGCAACGTGTCCTTAACCTCTTCGTACTTCTCAAACCAACGCTCGTAGAGCTTGACAAGTGCTTCACTCGGCTCTTCAGCTGCCATATCCGAGAAAGCAATACGCGCATCGTACCAAAAGAAGTCACGTTCACTGTCGGCGAGCGCCTCTAAGCACTTGATCACTTCCGTGCCAATGCGCCATACCCCGTCGTAGCTAGAGCATTTACGAATGAGAAAGCACCAATACGTACGCTTGGATTGGGTCATTTCCCAGAAAGGCTGATTGCTCGCCTCGCGCAACATCTTCTTGAGCTCATTGAGATCTGGCTGTGTGTTAGCACGATCTTCGAGGCGAATCCAGTAGTCATTGTCGTGCTCAGGCTCGGTTGGAATGGGAAACAATGCCCAGTCCGCGCGTTCACCCCAAAGCACCAACGCAGAGGGATCCTCTTTAAAGAGCTGCGCAATAAGGTGTTGCACGCGCTCATGTTCACCCGCAGTCCTCGCGCTACGCACGATCCGCATTACCGTTGCACTAACACCCCAACTGCCGAGTTCAAAAATCCCCTCTTCATCCGTATAGGCTGCTGTAAATTCAATGGCCTTTCGTAGTACGGGATTTTGCAAATCGTCTTTGAGAAGGCTCGATAACTTCGCTAACCAGCTAAACGCCTCAGCATTACTGCACTCCTCGTGCGTTAGATACTGTCTTAGGGAAGAGAGCAACGCCTCAATGAGGGTAGGATCTTGGGGGTTGAGCGCAAACGTGTCGAGATCGGCAAGTCGAGGAAGCGGCTGTTGCAGCATAGGCTTTTCCATCTTGAAGTGTGGGACCGCCCGGCCATCAAACTAGGGTCATGGGAAAGTGGCCGAGATTGTATTGTCTTGTCCAAAGATTCTATCACCCATAAGGTCTACGCCATTATGGTGTTTTCACCGAGACCAACAAAAAAGCCAGCAGGCATAGAAGCACATTACTGGCTTTGGGTGTGAGCAGAGCCTTTTGGGCGCGCTTGCGCCCCAAACGCCCTCTCTATAGACAGGCCTTCATGATAGAGAGCACGTCGGCCTCTGCAAGCGGTAGCAGATGCCCAACCGTGCCGCGGCGGCAACAACGCGCAGCGAGCTCTTCAACGGGGCAATCTGTAATGCCAAGCTCAGAGAGCGTAAGCGGCATGCCCATATTCTGGTAGAAAGCGCACAGTTTTGCGATGCCGAGCGCAATCGTGTCGGACTCATTTTCCTGCGCAGCAATGCCCATCACGCGGATAGCAAACTGGATGAAGCGCTTGGGTTTTTGCTGACTAACATAGCGCATCCAGTTGGGAATAACGATCGCCAAGCCCACACCATGCACGATCGAGTCGTTCCAGCCAGAGAGCTCATGTTCGATGGCGTGACATGCCCAGTCTTCCTCACGTCCAAGACCGAAATAGCCGTTGTGTGCAAAGGTGCCAACCATGGCAACCTGACACCACGAGTCATAGTCCTCAGGATTTTTGTGCACGCGTAGCCCAAACACCATCGCTGTTCGAAGCGCCGCTTCGGCCTGTGCGTCGGTATAAGCAGTATGAGCCGTGTCGCTGAAATAGCGCTCCATGATGTGTGACATCATATCCACTACCCCTGCGCCAACCTGCAAAATCGGTAGCGTCATGAAGAGCTCAGGGTTGATGATGGCGGCCTTAGGACGAATGCATTCGGCGCCAATCCCAGTCTTAACCCCCTCATGGGTCATCACAGAACGGATGCTTTGCTCGGAGCCTGCTGCTGGAAGCGTCAAGACAGCAATCACAGGCAGTGCTTCGCTTGGCGCACGAGCTTCAGCAAAAAAGGGCCACGGATCTGCCTGTGTTTTGAGCGCCACCGCAGCACTCTTGGCGGTGTCAATCACCGAGCCCCCACCCGCACCGAGCACAAGGTCAATGTCCCCAGCGTGGAACTCTTCGAGCAGCTTGTGTACAAAGCTCATTTGCGGATTGGGCTGAACGCCGCCACGCGCCACCACGGTGTGACCCGCTTTCGTGAGCTCTTCTTCAAGACGAGCAAGTAACCCTGAACGTACGACGGAGCCGCCTCCGTAGATAATGAGTACGCGTCCCGTACGTCCGAGAATCGATCGAGCGAGTTCGCCAACTTGGCGCTCCGCACCACGACCAAACACGAGGCGGCAAGGATTGTAGTAGGTAAAGTTGAGCATGACGGCCCCCAGTACAAATTTGCGATGACTCCATTATACGAGGCAGTGCCAGCGCATAAGTGTCTCCGCGCGTCGAGTGCTTGTTTACAACGCTCACGGCGTGCGTAGCGTAAAAGAATGTGGGCTGTTTTAGAAGGCGTATACCGCCCAGACCACACACTCAATGCGTCAGGCGGCGACGGCGTTGCTCAAAAAGACAAACAGCGGCAGCGGCGGCGACGTTCAAGCTTTCGCAGTCCGCCTCAATAGGAATGTAGTAGCGGCGGTCGGCAACGCGACAAGCCGCCTCAGAGACACCTGGGCCCTCTGCCCCCATGACCCACGCGGTAGGTGAGGCGGGGTAATTCGTCGCACGAAAGAGATCTTCTCCACCGCGCGCGTCCGCCACACAAATGGCACCGTGAAAGGCCTCACGGAACGCCTCCACAGGCATATTTTCGATGAGCGTGGCACCAAAATGCGCGCCCATGCCTGCGCGCAACACTTTCGGCGCCCAAAGCTGCGCTGCGCTCGGGGAGCTCACAATCGTCTTCACCCCAGCGGCAACGGCCGTACGAATCAACGTACCAGCGTTTCCCGCATCCTGTACGCCATCCAAGTAGAGAACATCCCCCGAAAAAGCGCTGGCAGCGCCGCGTGGCACAGCGATCTCGACCATAAGCCCGACGCCATGCTCCACGGGAGAGAGCTGAGCGTACAGGGCACCAGATAATTCAAAGAGCGGCGCATCGCTATGGCGCAGTAACGCTTCACAGAGCGTGTGCGCTTCCGCACTCAGCCCACGAGCATCGATCATCACAGCGTTAACGACGACGCTTGCCGCGTGCGCAAGAATGCTTTGCGCGAGGTGCGCTCCTTCACAAAGCGTCGCCCCTTCTTTTTTCACGGCGCGGCTCTCAAGCGCTAAGCGCTTCCAGCGCTTAAAGCGTGCATTGTCTTCACTTTCGATGCGTGCTGCTAGCTTCATGACTATGTCCAATACCGTCTTTGGTGATTCTGCGAGTGCAAGCGCTCGCCCCCTATTACCGTAATGTCCTGCATTTAGTATTGCGCGCTTTCGTGCACTGCAAGCAAGCTTCGGACAGGCTCAAACGTGCGTCGGTGGGCGGGACACGGCCCCAAGCGCTTAAGCGCCTCTAGATGCTCGGGCGTGCCATAGCCCATGTGTGTTGCAAAACCGTAACCAGGATAGGTTTTATCAAGTTCTTGCATCAAGTGATCACGACTCGTTTTGGCAAGAATCGAGGCAGCTGCAATCTGTGCCACCAACGCATCCCCCTTGACCAGCGTTGTGACAGGCATACTCAGCCCCTTAGGGGTGTAGTTACCATCGACGAGCACAACACTCGGACGCACCGCAAGCGTATTGACCGCTTGACGCATCGCGCGCACAGTCGCCTGCAAGATGTTTAGGCGCTCGATATCCCGAGCGCTACCCCAACTGACGCACCAAGCAAGCGCCTTTGCACGAATTTCTTCCGCAAGCGCCTCTCGCTCAAGTGCGCTCAACGCTTTGGAGTCGTCCAATCCCTCAATCGGCATATCCGCGTTGAGGATGACGGCTCCAACCGAGACGGGGCCAGCAAGCGCGCCACGACCCGCTTCATCGACCCCAGCAGCCAGTGACTCTTCCCAAGGGAAAGGCAGGGCGCCAAAAAGATCAGGGGCGCCCCCCGCAAGTTGCGGCGCAGGCTCCTTACTGCCAAGCCAACGCCAATCATCGTACGTCATCGAGTCCTAACCTCTTTTCAGTTAGGACTTAGCCAACCGAGCGACGACCTCGGCCGTCAGCCCAGCGGTATCCGCCATCAGCGAGGTGTGCAGTTCACTAAAGCGCTCAATGAGTTGAGCACGTTTCGCGTCATTTTGAAGTGCGTCTTCAAGTGCCCATGAAATTTGATCAGGTTCGCAGAAAAACTGCAAAAACTCAGGAACCACCTTTTCACCGAGCAGAATATTCGGTAGCGACACGCAGTCAATGAGGCCTTTCTTTTCCATCAATAGCCCCGTGAGCCCCGGCATACGGTACCCCACCACCATGGGCTTTTTGTAGAGTGCACACTCAAGCGCTGCCGTCCCCGACGCAACTAGTACCGCATCGGAGGCTTCGATCATACGATGGCTTGCACCTACAACAATATGTGCATGCTCAAGCACGGTGGGATGCGCAGCGAGTTGCTGCTGCACAGCCACTTTGGCCTCATCGCTCACCACCGGGATCAGAACCTCCATCGCACCCGCACGCTTAATGAGGCGGCTGACGGCTTCAAAGAAAATGGCACCGCACCCTGCGAGCTCACTCTTTCGAGAGCCTGGCATGACGCAGAGGACAGGACGCCCCTCGGGCTGCACGCCAAGTTCAGCGCGCGCCGCTTCCGTCTGCGGTTGCATAGGAATGATGCCCGCAAGCGGGTGGCCAACAAAGGTGGCCGCAATACCCGCTCGGCGATAGATTTTCGCTTCAAATGGAAAGAGCAGAAGCATATGATCCACCGCGCGACGAATGGTTTGTATGCGCTCAGGGCGCCACGCCCAAATGGAAGGGCTCACCATGTGAATAACGGGAATACGGCGACGACGCAACTCGGTTTCGAGCCCTAGATTAAAGTCTGGGGCATCCACCCCAATAAAAGCGCGCGGCAGCGAATCCGAGATACGTTGGGCGAGCGAGCGACGAAGGCGCCAGAGTCTCGGCAGATGTTGAAGCACTTCAACATAACCGCGAACGGAAAGTTCGCTAATGTCGTGCCAAGCACGGAAGCCCTCAGCGGCCATTTTTGGGCCACCAATACCATAGCAAAGCGCGCCGCCCAAGGCGTCTCTTACCTGGGGCATCACAAGCGACGCAATAAAGTCCCCGCTCGCTTCGCCAGCTAGCCAAAAAACGCCTTCTCGATCAATACCACTTGCCATGCTCAACCCTCGTTATCTTTGCGCTCAGCGCAACGGCGCCAAACGTCACTATGCCAAAGACTTTGTGCGACGCTTAGCGCACAAGACCGCGTTCGCTTGCTGCGATGAATTCAATGAAGTGCGTGAGCACCGCTGCAGACTCAGGGAAGGTTTCCTTGAGCGCAGCCATTTGCTCAAGCGCTTCTTTAACAATGAGCCCTTCACGATAAAGCAGACGATAGGCCTGATGGAGCCCTTTAATTGCCTCATCGCTAAAGCCATGACGGCGCAACCCTACGGTATTAAGTCCATGCGGACCAGCAGGGTTACCAGAGCACATCACGTAGGGAGGCAAATCACGCAAAAGTGCTGAGCACCCACCGAGCATTGCATGCTCGCCAAGGCGTACAAACTGATGCACGGCACTCTGTCCTCCCACAATCACATAGTCTTCCACCGTGACATGGCCAGCGAGTGCCACATTGTTAGCAAGGATGGTTCCATTACCGACACGACAATCGTGAGCAACGTGCACATTAGCCATGAATAGATTGTCGCTTCCCACCGTGGTGAGACCATGATCCTGCACCGTGCCGATGGAGAGCGTGCAATTTTCACGGATCACGTTACGGTCACCCACAATAAGAGCCGTGTCCTCCCCAGCATATTTTTTGTCTTGAGGATGGCAACCAATGCTGGCTCCTGCATAGATCGTGTTCTGCTCACCTATGGTCGTACGACCCTCTACAACAACATGACTGCGCAACACTGTTGCTGCACCGATCTTGACGCTAGGGCCAATCACACAAAAGGGCCCTACGACCACGTCATCGGCAAGCTCTGCATCAGGATGCACAATGCTGGAGGGATGAATCTGCGCCATAGTGAATGTTTTCCTTTATATCCTCTCAGGACTTGCCCATCATGCGTGCTCCACGCAGAGGACCAACGCGGCCGTTTGCGGCGCACTACGCTGAGAGTCAGTGTTTCGAAAAGACTCTCATTATATCCTTGAAATTTCACGGGTTGTCTGAGAAGAGAGAGACGAACACATTTAGGCGAGCGCTCAAGATCGAGAAACTTCAATGCGCGTGCTCTGCCATTGCCGCTCGTAGTGTAGCGGCCATGCGCTTTATATGAGTCAAGCTGAAAGCGGACTCATGACCCAAAAGATCGAAAAAAAACCCGCAGCGTTTTTTCGCACTGCGGGTCAACCCTCATTTTGACTCAACCTATGGTTAGGAGACTCCAGCAGAGTCCATGTGGACTTGCTGTATGAGGTTACTTTAGCGGAGACTGCCCCGTGAGGTATGTCAGAGCATCGCTACATGTAACGCGGGGTTACATGAGGAGAGGATACTTTTTGAGCGCCAATGTCAAAACCCTACTGCCTGTGCAGGTTTGAGCAAAGCGCTCGAAATATACGGCGGAAACATCCCCTGACACGATCACGGAAAATTCACAGTTCTGTAACGCTTATTTGGCTTCGGTGTTTGCTCCTTTGCCAGGAATCGGACGATAGGCGCACATCAATTCCGCGTCACAGACCACAGCACCGTCGACGCTAGCCACCACTTCAAAGAAGCCAACCCCGAGCTTGGAACGCAGAAACTGTGCACGAATTTCCATAGTGTCCCCAGGCTGCACAACTCGCTTAAAGCGCGCTTTATTAATGCCCGCAAAATAAAAGAGCGAGTTCTTACGGTCGACCCCTTCAGGCAACTTGGCTAGAGCCACAATCGCACAAGCCTGCGCCATGGCCTCCACAATCAACACGCCAGGCATCACAGGAACGCCAGGGAAATGCCCCGTAAATTGGGGTTCATTCGCAGTGACGTTCTTACGAGCAAGCACAGTACCAGCTTCGACGTCGAGTTCAAGCACTCGATCGATCAGCAAAAACGGGAAACGGTGCGGCAAACTTGCCATGATTTCTTGGATGTCTAATGTTGTCGACATGCAAAGGGGTCCTTCAGAGAGAATTGGAAAACGGAATCAACAATACAGTGATTTTGGCGCAATGGCGCGGATTATTCTTCGGCCTTACAGATTAGCGTCTCGAGTTCAGCCACACGACGCTCAAGGGCCTTGACGTCTTTACGAATCTGCGGCAAACGAGCCACGGTCGCCGTGGTGATTTGGAACTCGCGCCCTTCCATTGCAGGGAAAAAGCCCGTGCGTTGTGCAGCTTCCGTACCCCAGCCAGTAATGACTGTCGCTGGACCCACCATCGATTTTGCCGGGATGTCAATGTGACCGTTGATCATAGCGGCTCCCCCCACCATACAGTGGTCACCCACACTGGTGCTTCCGGCGATGCCTACACAGGCAGCCATCACCACATGCTCGCCAATGCGGTCATTATGAGCGATTTGGATTTGATTATCGAGCTTCGTACCGCAACCAATCACCGTGTCCTCGAGCGCCCCGCGGTCAATCGTTGTACCTGCGCCAATCTCCACATCGTCCCCAATCACCACACGACCAACCTGAGGAATCTTGACCCACTCACCCATAAAGGGTGCAAAACCAAAGCCATCGCCCCCAATAATGCAGCCCGGTTGGAAAATACAGCGGTTACCAACCTGTGTTTCTCGCTCAATAACAACATTAGCGTGCACAAGGCAGTCCGAGCCGATGACCACATCTTCAGCAATCACGGCACCCGAGCGAATCACCGTTCTTGCACCAATGCGTGCACCGCGCTTAATCACGGCAAGCGCTTCTATGGTAGCTGTCGGATCAACTACCGCCCCCGCCTCAACAACGGCTTTTGGATGAATCCCAGCAGGATGAGCTGTATGGAACAGACACTGCGATGCAAACGCAAAAAAGGCGTATGGATTGTCGCAAAGTAACAGCCGCCGCCCTTCGGGTATCTCACCAAAAACAGCCGGCACATCTTTCTCACGCAGAATCACCACGCTTGCGAGCGAGTCTTTGAGGGCTGCTGCATAGCGCGCATCAGTGAGAAACGCCATATCCCCATCGCCCGCCACCTGTGGGGGCATGAAGCGGTTGACGGTGACATCATCACCCACAAGGCGCATATTGAGGCGCCCTTGGCTGAGGGCGGAAACTTTTTCCATCAAATCTGAGAGAAGGAAAGAATGGGACTGCATCGCGGTGGCGACTCCATAAAAAGCGGTAAAAGAAAGGAAGGCCACCCGAGCCCTCCTTTAAGCATATCTTTGAGTTCTTCTGAGCGGCAATGGCAATGCCGCCCTTTGAGAGCCATTATTTTTGGCCAGGCACTTGTCGATCGAGTTCATCGATGACGCGCTGGGTGATATCAACACGGTTACTTGCGTAGAAATACTCAAACAGCACGAGATCGAAGTGTTCTTTTTTCGCGATTTCCTCAATGACACGGCCCGCACGATTTTGTAGAAGCTGAACCTCTTCTAAGCGGCGCTGATTGAATTCGTCACGCGCCTCACGACTGCGTCGCGTCACATCACGCTCCATCTCAGCGAGTTCACGCCGCTCAGAGAGGCGCTCACTCTCGGAAAGGGAGCCTGCCTTGCTCTCGAAATTCTCAAGTCGAGACTTGAACCGTTTCGTAAGCGCATCCACTTCATCCTGCCGGCGTTTGGCCTCCTCATTGAGGCGCTCACTCGCAATGGCAGCAGACTTGGTATCACGAAGAATCCGCTCCATGCTCACCACAGCAATGCGCAAATCATCGGCAGCTTGAGCAACGGAGGGCAAAGAAACGGACGTAAGAAGGGCGGCAAGCGCCACAAACACTATTTTTTTCAAATCCCTTTCTCCTTTTGTCGGGTCCAGAATTCTCGTCAATTTTACTCCAGCCGCCGACTCAGCCTTAACCTAAGGGGGCGCACAAAACGAAGCGCCATGCGGTGAGGAGAACTTCCATACTTTAGCGCCAAAAGTGCACAAAAGTCCACTCCTACGAGACCTAACCAAGGAGCAAAGGTCAACTCAAATGGCATGGCTCGATCACGGTTATTGACAGCATCCGCGGCTTTCTCTAGTATTTTTCAGAATACTCTTCCCATCGATCTCCACGTTTAAGTCGCACAAGAGGTTCCCATGCCCATGTCTAGCGGCGTAGAAAACGCCTTGCACTCGCTCGTGTTTCTTGGCACCCTGCCGATTGGAACTGCTGCTGGCATCAAGGAAATCGCCTCTTTGCATAATCTCTCGGTTAGCTATCTCTCAAAAATCTTCTCCAAGCTGAGCAAAGCTGGCATCATCCGTTCCACGCCAGGCGTCAATGGCGGCTACGCGCTCGTGCGGTGTCCAAGCGAAATCAACGTTTGGGAAGTGGTAGAAGCCATTGAAGGTAGCGCTCCATTTTTCCAATGCCGCGCTGTGATTGGTACGCTCTCAACGCTGCCCGCAGAGGGGTTACCTGCTGATACCCCGCCCTGCTACATCCATCAGGTCATGTGGAAAGCTGAAGAAAAAATGCGCGAATACCTGCGTAGCATCACCATTGCACAACTACGAGACCATACAGAAACTCGCATCCCCAGCGAATCCTGGAACAGCGCCACCATTTGGCTCACCAAGAAGCAGTGAAACCGGAATCGAACATGCTCTATAACGCATTTTTGACGGTTGATACGATTTGTATCATCAGCATCGCTTTGTTTGCTACATCACGCTAATCAGAAAGATACGGGTAAAATCCACAAACCAATTAACGACAAAACATATCCGTAATATCGTTGATTAGAACTTAGTTAACATATATTCTGATTATCATGAACAATACCTCTCGTAGCCTAATCGAATGGGCCCTACGTCTATCTCTTAGCATCACCTTCCTTTTTGCAGTAAGTTCGCGTCTTGGACTCTTTAGCCATGATCCCAATGCATGGGAGAACTTTGTCAAATTCACGGGCATCATGACGGGCTTTATGCCTTCTGTGCTCACGCCGTTTTTTGCCTATGCTGCGACCGCCTGCGAACTCGCCTTTGGCATCTTGTTACTGCTGCCCGTGCAGACGAAGTGGGTAGCGCGTCTAGCGGGGGCGCTCCTTTTGACGTTTGCGCTTTCTGGGACGATCTCGATGGGTATTTCCCAGCCACTTGGTCACTCGGTGTTTACAGCTGCAGCGGCGGCTTATGCACTCAGCTACCTCGTGAGCGAAAAGAAAGCTGCCGGAAAATAACGCTGAACGGTTACCCATCATGTTGGTGCAATCCTTGCGCTGAGAAACACTGATTCAGAAACGTTCAGGGGCGGCAAAAAGTCGCCCCTGAGTCGTTTCGGTAAGCACCTGCGGCTAGTAGCACTATCAATCGCTTTTCAGTTACCTTGTCTCTTGAAGAGTGAGCAAAACTTTCGTCGCTTGCGGCACCTGAAACCTTTGACAGCGTGAATAGGCACAAACCCGCTTCTTCAGCGGGATTCACGTACTTTCAAATTTTCGTCTTACCTCGGTTATAGATGTTAAAAACCAAACGCAGTGAGCTGCGCCGTCCGAACTTCCGCCGCTTGCAGACCCCGCCACCTTTGACAGCGTGAATAGGCGAAAACCCGCTTCTGCCGCGGGATTCACGCACTTTCAAATTTTCGTCTTACCTCAGATATAGATGTTAAAGTCCAGATGGATTGAGCCGCGCCGGCCAACCTTCCGTCGCTTGCTGCCCCGACACCTTTGACAGCGTGAATAGGCGAAAACCCAGTCCTGACGCGGGATTCACGCACTTTCAAATTTTCATCTTACCTCGGATATAGATGTGAAAACCGCTATGTTTCGGTTTTCTGTCCCGCGCGAAATGAATTTGAACCTCAAAAAAACGGCCCCATCCTCGATGGAGCCGTAGTCTGAATATTAGGACGCGGTAATCGCTTAGAAGCCCGTACCGATTTGGAACTGGAAGCGCTGCGTTTCGTCACCCTCTTGCTTTTTGAGCGGATAGGCGATCGAGAACTTGAGCGGCCCCAATGGCGAGATCCAAGCGATACCAAAACCAGTAGAGACGCGCAGGTCATCTAAGCTAATGGGCTGACGGTCATACTCCCACTTACCATTAACCTTTGTGCCTTCATAGCCCCAGGCATAGCCCGTATCAAGGAACGTAAAGAAGCGCAACGTGCGATCGCCCCCTGGCAGCGGCGCTAGCAACTCAAGGCTTGCGGACATCATACGGTCGCCGCCCAAGTAGCTATTGCTGTTGGAGTAGTTACCAGGATCTCTTTCCGAGGGGCCAAGCGAGCCACTTTCAAAGCCACGCACGGAACCGATACCACCCACGTAGAAGTTCTTAAAGAATGGGAACATGTCCGTCTTACCGTACACGTCGCCATAGCCCACCTGACCATTAAAGGCGAAAGTGATGTTCTTCGTAAGCGGCCAGTACTGTTGATACTGATAGGTGAATTTGTAATACTGAATATCCATACCCGGCAAGCCGACTTCACCGTTGAGACGCTGGTAGACGCCGCGGTTCGGAGCGAGCGCGCTGTCACGCGAGTCGCGCGACCAACCCAACGTGGCGGCCACAGAGAATGGATCATCGCCAAACGAATCTACGTAGTTCTTGTAGCGCTGTGGCGAATTGTCATTAACCGTCACCTTCGTGCTTTCCACACGACCGCCTAAGAAGACGCGGTCATATTCGGTAAACGGAATACCGAAGGAAAGCCCAGCGGCACGGGTTTCATACTTGACGTCCGCCACATCCAACTTATCCAAGTCGACACGGCGGTCGGAAATATCCCACGTGCGAGAAATCCCTGTCGGCGTGACGTACGGCTCAGTAATGCTCAAAGCGTACGTACGCTGAGACTTCGACGTGTTCACGTCAACCTGAAGCGACTTGCCCGTACCAAAGAGGTTATTTTGCGCAAAGCCGCCCGAGAGCACGATACCCTCAGAGGTAGAGTAACCCGCGCCGAGCGAAACAGAACCTGTTGCACGCTCTTTGACTTTCACATCAAGGTCAACTTGATCGCGCGTCCCAGGCACCGGCGTAGGATCGGCTGTCACAGAATCAAAGAAGCCCAAGCGGTCGATACGGTCACGAGAAACCTTCACCTTATCGCTATCAAACCAAGCCGCTTCATACTGGCGAACTTCACGGCGGATGACTTCATCACGGGTACGGTTATTGCCAGAAATGTTCACGCGGCGAACATAAGCGCGACGTCCTGGGTCAACAGTGTAAACCACCTCAACCGTGTGCTTGGCCTTATCGGTCATCGGGTTGGGCGTCACTTGTGCAAATGCATAACCCAACGTCGAGAGTTTATCCTTAATGGCTTCTGCAATGGCATTGGCATTGGTGGCGTTATAGGTTTCGCCTTCCTTGAGCGTTAGCATCGGCTTGAATGTGTCATCAAGACCAAGCAAGTCGCCCTGCAGCTTAGAGCCAGAAATCTTATAGGGTTCCCCTTCCGTCATGTTAATCGTGACATGCACATCAGAACGATTGGGGGAGATGGAAACCTGAACGGAATCGAACTTGAAGTCGAGGTAGCCCGCATCAAGGTAGTGGGTACGAATACTTTCAAGGTCAGCCGCCAGCTTTTCACGGCTGTAGAGGTCGCGCTTGGTATACCAACTAAACCAGTTCGGCGTACCGAGCTGCATCAGATCCAAAAGATCATCGTCATCGTAGACCTTGTTGCCCACGAAGCGGATGGAGGAAATCGAACTCGCCTTACCTTCGTCGACATTAATCGTAATACCGACGCGATTGCGCTCTAGCGGCGTCGCCGTTGTCTTGACCGTCACACCATAGTAGCCGCGCGCCAAATACTGACGGCGCAACTCTTGGTCAGCACGCTCGAGCGTGGACTGGTCAAAGATACGACCTTCCGCAAGACCCACATCTCGCAGGCTCTTCTCCACCGCTGCCTTATCAAAGATCTTGATGCCATGGCTCGCAATCGTCGCAACGGCAGGACGCTCAACCACGCTTACCACGACAACCGAGCCATCTTGCGTCAGGTTCACGTCCTTAAAGAGCCCTGAGCGATAAAGGCTACGAATGGCGCGCGTACCCTTCTCTGGGGTAAAGTCATCGCCAACGCGGAAAGGTAGATGAGAAAACACCGTGCCGGGCTCCGTTCGTTGAATCCCCTCCACACGGATGTCGGAGATGACAAATGCCCAAGCCCCTTCAGCAAATAGAAAGGCCGACAGCACTCCAGCAGCCAGTTTAGTCAGATTGTGCTTCAAAATTCACTCTCACATTTAAGTTAAAGCCGACACGGTAAGAACCGTCTCGAGCGGCACTGGCCGCTCAGAAAGTACTGCACGTAGACGCGCGCTCTAATGCTAGCACAGGCCTTACAGCGATGCAGTGCAGAAAAGCGCCACGTATACGTAGAAGATGCTTAGCGCAATGGCTTTACATCTCCCACTGTGCTTACGCAACGAAACCACACCGAGTAGCGCGGATTACTCTGCATTGTACAAGCAACTACGCGCCCCGAAGCCTGTTCAGTGCAGGATACGATCAAGGTCGTTAGAAAAACTCCAGACGAAAATGAGCGCAATAATCAAGAGCCCCACAAACTGAATTGCCATACGCGTCTTGACCAAGAAACTGCGCCGAAGTACGGACTCCACCAAGAGCACAACAATCATCCCGCCGTCCAACACTGGGATTGGGAGCAAATTCATGATGGCGAGCGCAATCGACATCAGTGCCACCATCTCGATAAACACCACTGCCCCACTGCTGACGGCATCACCAGCAAGTTTCGCAATGCCCACCGGCCCAATCACGGCGTTCTGTGCTTCCGTCTTACCACCGGCAATCTCACCCAAGCCTTGCAGGTTGATGTTCAGATATAGCATCAGCTTTTGGTAGCCAAACCACAAACTCTCTATCGGGTTGTAGCGAACCGTGACGGTATCAGGACGTCCCGAAAGATTGATACCAATCTGCCAAACCCCCTGCTCGTTTGCTTTCGGCTCCACCGTGATGTCGTGCTTTGTATCCTGAGGCTCACCAGCATGGCTCACTGTCATCACCACGGGCTTGCCTGCAGCAGCTCGGATCGCAGCACTAACCTCATCAATCGTCTGCATGCTCTGATGATTGACGGCCCAAATTCGATCGCCAACCCGTAGCCCAGCGCCCTGCGCTGGATACCCATCAACAAGCCCACCGATTTGTGGCGCGCCGATGCGGGGGACAAGCCCTAATTTTCCAAGCAAAATACCGCGTGAGCCTGTGCTGATATCCACATCTGCGAGCGAAAAGGTTCGCTCATAAATACCGTTATGCCGCTCAAAGCGCAAACTTGCTTCACCGCCCGCATAACTCAAAAGCCGCATCGAGCCGTCCATGATGCCAAAGACAGGCGACCCTTCAACGGCCAGCAGTTTGTCACCTGCGCGCACACCAAGTGTGGCGGCCTGTGTTCCTGCAGGTGGCGTACTGAGCGTGGGCGCAAAGTCACTGATACCAATCACCCCAACGATCGCCCAACATAGCCAAGCAAGCACCAAATTGGAAAGAGGCCCAGCTAGATACACAATAATTTGCTTCCAGCGAGCCTGCCGATCAAAGGCTCGAACAATGTCGGGATCATTGGACTCGAACTCTTCTGCGGTCATGGGGCGTACAAAACCGCCCACAGGAAAGAGCCGCAACTGGCAATGGGTTTCGCCCAAACGACGCTGCCAAAGCACAGGACCCACGCCAAGTGATGCTTCACGAACGCGGATGTTAAAAAGCCGTGAGGCTACATAATGGCCACCTTCATGCCAAACCACGAGGATCGTGATGAGCAGCGCAAAGCCAAATAGTGCAATCAAAACGGTCATGATCTACCCTTACTGAGCCTTTGCTGCAATGTGTTCTGCGGTCAACGCACGAACGCGAGCATCCACATCCAAAATACCATCGACGCTCTCGGGCAACGGGGCAGAAATGCTCTCTAGCGCCCACTTCACCGTATCAAAAATGCCCGTAAAGCTTAGGCGACGATCCAAAAACGCGCCCACAGCAATCTCGTTAGCGGCGTTAAGCACAATCGAGGAACCATCTCCCGCACGCAACACCTCATAGGCGCGCTCGAGTAGCGGGAACGTCTTAAGGTCAGGGGCTTCGAACGTAAGTCGCCCAATCTCTGCCAATGAGAGGCGCTTGACATGACCGTTTAAACGATTGGGCCAGCCCAAGGAGTACGCAATCGGCTCACGCATGTCCGCAGTGCCTAACTGCGCAATCAGAGCACCATCAGCATACTCCACTGCAGAATGGATGATACTTTCAGGGTGAACAACCACATCGATGCGGTCCGCTCCAAAGCCAAATAGCCAGCTCGCCTCAATCACTTCAAGCCCTTTATTCATCAGCGAGGCGGAATCCACGCTGATCTTATGACCCATCTTCCAATTTGGGTGGGCAACCGCTTGTTCAGGGGTGATGCCGCTCAAGTCTTTGCGACCACGGAATGGTCCCCCTGAGGCGGTCAATAAGAGACGTGCTTGGGCGCGATCCGTAGGGGTTGCACCAGCAAGGCACTGAAAAATAGCATTGTGTTCACTGTCGACAGGTAAAAGTTCCGTTCCAGTGGCCGCGACGGTTTTCATCAACAGCGCGCCACCGCACACCACACTCTCCTTATTTGCAAGGAGCAGGCGCTTACCAGTACGCGCAGCTTCAAAGGTAGGACGTACCCCAGCAGCGCCGACAATTGCCTGCACGACCACATCGGTCTGCTCATCAGCGGCAAGCGCTGCTACAGCCTCAGCGCCTGCAGCACTCTCGACATGAGTGAGTCCCGCCGCTTTGAGCGCGCGAGCAAGTTCATCGCCCAAAGTGGGCTCAGCGATCACCACACGCTTGAGCGCAAAGCGCTGCGCGATCTCCACGAGTTCAGGAATACGGCGTCCACCAGCAATAGCATGTAGCTCAAAACGGTCAGCGTAGCGCGCCAGCACGTCAAGCGTCGATCGGCCGATACTACCCGTGGCCCCCAACAAAGTAACTTTTTGCGTCATACAGTTCAGCGAAACGCTCACCCGCTTTGGCGTTAGCTCAAGCTGGCGGAATCGTCTCTATCGTTCACTCGAATCTAAAAAAGCAGAAAAGGGCTCGCCCTTGCCGCTCGCCGTCCATTGACGACATAACAGGTCATTGTCCCACAAAAGAGCGACCAACGGGAAGCGCTTCACACTTTGGGCATCGAATCACGCACGCCGTAAGGTAAAGCGCACAATTTCACTTGGAACACCCAACCTCACAGCAAAGCCATTCCAAAGCCCCGTACCCGAATGGACATAGAGCTTTGCGCTGCCTTGCAGCGGATACCACCCATAGACATAGCCACCATTCATCACAGCAATGGCTTTATTCATGCCCAGGATTTGCCCGCCATGCGTGTGCCCAGAAAGCTGAACATCGAAGCGTACGCGCTCGCGATAGTCTCGGGCGTACTTCGGCTGGTGCGCCAACAAAATTCGTACTCCCTCTTCGGGCGCCTCTGCAAAAGCCTCAACGGGATCGGGGCGCTCGCGACCAAACCGCGCAGCCATAGGATCGGTCACCCCTGCAATGGTGAGTGGCGTCCCTTGAATCAAGAGTGTCTCGGAAGCATTTCTGAGGAAACGCCACCCTAGTGCGGGGAAAGTCTGCACCCAGTGCTCATAGTCGACATAATGCTCGTGATTGCCCTCGCAGACAAACACCCCTAGGCGGGCACGCAACTTGGCTAGTGGCGCCACATCACGCTCGCGGCGTTTCACAAAGCCATCAGCCACGTCTCCCGTGACCACAATAATGTCGGGGTTAAGCGCATTGACTCGCTCAACCATAGCGGCCATATGTGGCTCTCTCAGAAGCGAAGACGCGTGCACGTCGGAAATCTGTACAATCGTCAACCCCTCAAGCGAAGTGGGTAGCGCTTCAATGGGCATATCACGCTCTAGGACTCTTGCCACAGCAATGCCGCGATTGACGCCAAAAGCTGAGAGTGCCCCCGAGGCCAACGTCATACCCAATGCCAATCGGCGGTCACGCCGTAAGCGCGCTGGGGACGTCGTAGCTCGTCTTGCTACCAAAGCTATCAGTAGCGCAATCGCCTCTCTCAGCAATACAAACACCCCGAGCAACAGCAGCGTCACCGATAAAAGGTTATGCGCAATCAGCAAAAGGCGCGGGACTTCAGGCGCAGCAAGCCCACCTTGCGACACCAAATAAAGCTCCAACAAAAACGGGATCAGGAGTAGTGCACCGATCACCCCCCGCGCCAGACGCGAGAGCGTTAACGGCCAAATGAAACGCCAAAGGATGAATAGCGCCAAAACTAGATAAAAGATTGCAAATCGCACGCTCTAAAGCTCCGAGTGGGTCAAGGGCTCGCGACAAACGCTCACCCTAAGCATGAGAAAGTTATTGAGTGCTCTAATGCTAAAGCTTCAGTTCGCCGCGCGCTCCACCTCGCGCCTCATAGACATATTCCGTTGCGCTTTAGACTGCTCCTAGGCCTCTTCAAGCGTCTCAATCAGAGCTTCACCTGCCGTAGCGTCCGTGAGCTGCGCACAGAATGCTTCAAGCGTCTCGGGCGCGAGTAAGAGCTCAAAAGAAGCGTCGTAGCGAAAGTCTGTACTGAGAATACGAGCACCATAAACTTGAGAGAAGTGCTCCACGGTATGAATCGCATCGGGCCCCACAGAAACGAGTACCCGCACCCCAGCGAGCGCTGCCACGGTGGGAAGCGTTTCTAGCCCTGCCTTAACTGCTCCTTGATAAGCACGAACGAGTCCCCCCGTCCCCAACAGAATCCCGCCAAAATAGCGCGTCACCACCGCGGCGATTTCTCCAACCCCGCTATGCAACAACGCCGTCAACATGGGACGCCCTGCCGTACCTTGTGGCTCGCCATCGTCACTGCTACCGACAAAAGCGCTATCGCCCGCAGGTCCCGCAACATAGGCCCAACAATTATGCGTTGCCGTACGGTGTTCAGCACGCACTGCCTCGACAAAGTTGCGCGCGCTTTGTGGATCACGTACGCGAGCCATCGTCACAATGAAACGCGAACGCTTCACAACAATCTCTTCACGATGCCAGCGTCCTTCGGCAAGATCAGGGACTCGCGCGAGCGTCTCTTCGCTAGCCTCGTGGGTTGCGCTCTCAGACATGACTCTAGAGCTCCTTGAAAATCGGGTTGCAAAAAAACGGCGCTGCCACTTGTACGCCCAAAAGCTGAGCGAAAAGTTCGGCAACGCCGCACGTGCTGTACGACGCACTGAGCGCGCGGTAAACGGTTCAGCTCGTCGCCGTACTTATCAATCGAAAAGCTGAATCCAAAGCAGGATGAACGTTGCTGTGGGCAACACGGGCAGACTAGCATCGAGGCGATCAAAGAAACCGCCGTGCCCAGGCAACAAATTGGAAGAATCCTTGATGCCAACGAGTCGCTTGAGCATCGACTCCCACAGGTCACCCGAAATCGAGAGCGCCACGAGCGCGAGCAAAATCAGCACGCCCATGCCAAAGCCCACCTGATCAAAGAGGTAGTTGGTAAAGACGATCTTCTGATCACAGAACACGTACGTGAGCACAAAGAAAATGATCACGATCACGTACGCGCCCAACGCTCCCTCAAGCGTTTTCTTTGGGGAAATCGCAGGCGCCATTGGGTGACGCCCCCAAGCGCGCCCACAGAAATAGGCGGAGACATCAGCACCCCAGACAATCAAAAAGACCGACAGCACCAAAACCCACGTCCCCGCTTGGTAGAGGTAAAGCATGGAAAGGTAGGCTGCTGGCACAAAAAACACGGCTGACCACAGGCACTGGCGTTGCGTCACAGAAAAACCCGTTGTGCGATTGAAGAGCTCTGCCACAAAAATAACAAACCACGCCACCATGACCAAGCCGTTCATCACAAAGAGAAACCAGCTCATGCGGTCAAGGCCGCCCGCCCAATAAATGGAGAACTGAGCCACCATCTCAACAACGGAGACGAGCAACGCTGGGCGTGCGCCGAGTCCACCAATGCGAAGCCACTCGTAGAGGGTAGCGCCAAAAGCCACTGCCATGACGCCGCCGAAGGCCAGATTTCCGAGCCAAATCGACACAAGCAAAATAACGAGGAGCACGGAGGCCGTAATCACACGCGTGAGTAACATAGACTGTATCCTTGGGCGCACCGCGTGAGCTTACGCACGCCGCGCTAAATTTGAAATGCTTTGGGGCTCTTGGTGAAGGGACATGATAGCGCCCCTCCACCCGAAGTACTACACAATCGATCTTATTCTAGCGAAAAGCCGTCTCGTTGGAAAAGGCTTTTTATGATGCGAGCTCTCTCGAGGTTTTCGCCAAGAGGGCGTGCATAGACAGTGGCGCTTACAGGACTGCACAGAAATCTGCGCCGGCGCGGCGAATTTTAGTTTCCAACAATCTGAAGTTGCTCGCTCGTGCGGCCGAAACGACGCTCGCGACGCGCGTACCAGCTAAGCGCTTCGGCCAAGTCTTCACCCGTAAAGTCTGGCCAAAGTTTATCCGTCATGTAGAGCTCGGCATAAGCACTCTGCCAAAGAAGGAAGTTGGAGAGGCGGCACTCTCCGCCCGTGCGGATCATCAGATCCACGGCCGGCACCGATAAGTGCGCTTCAATGGTCTCAGGGGTGAGGGCTAGCCCTTTTTGTACAACAGCTGCTGCCGCTTGCACCATATCCCAGCGCCCACCATAGTTAGCCGCAACATTGAGCACCATCCGTTGCCCATGCGCCGTTTGGGTTTCCGCATGCGCGATCACCTCATTGAGATCGGGCGAAAAACGAGAACGATCCCCGACAACACGCAGAGCAACACCCGCCGCCGAAAGAGGTTCCACCCAACGCTCGAGTGCCGTAGCAAATAGCTTCATGAGCGTCGTCACCTCATCGGCTGGGCGATGCCAGTTTTCCGAAGAAAACGCAAAAACCGTGAGTATCTTGACCCCCGCTTCTGCAGCGGCCTGCGTCACTCGATTCAACGCCCCGACACCGCGACGATGACCTTCGGCACGCGGAAAATACCGCGCCTTGGCCCAACGGCCGTTGCCGTCCATGATGATGGCGACGTGCTCAGGAAAAGGATGGGGTTGCATGAGAGACGTTATGACCTATGAGGGGATGCTTTTGAAAGAGCCTCATTCTAGTGGAAATCGCCTCAAGATGCTAACGTGCAGAAAACCATGACTGTAAGCAAATTTGCCACCAGACGCTATGGGGCTGCGCCACACGTAAAGCCGCCCGAAGAGATGCAGATCTCATCAAAGAAGCGCGTGAAATTAGGTTTATCAACCAATCGCACTTGACTTAATGAGCGATCGTCGCCACAATTCGCTACGTCCTTTTCCTTACCCTCATGCTCATCGATGAAAAAATCTGACTTCGGTGTCATTGGCTTTATCTACGCCATTGCACTTTGTTTTTACATCATGACGGTTGAGCTTCCTCACGAAGCACAAACCTATCCCCTTGGTCTCATCATTGCCTTGACGTCTCTTAACACGGTCTACCTCGGCCAGTGTCTCTTAAAGTACGCACGCGAGCACCGCGTCGACAATGACCTCCCCATCATCTTTAAGGATTTCCAGCTCAAGCAGTTCATCGGTATCTCGGCTGGATGCGTGCTTTTTCTGGTGCTCATGTATCTGGTGGGGTACTACGTTGCTGCGGCCATCTACCTCACCGCCACGATGCTCTTTCTCAAAGTGCCGAAGTTGCACATTCTCTTGGTGCTCGTGGCGCTCGTAGCGCTCGTTTATGCGGTGTTCTCCCTCTTTCTGCAGGTGCCGCTACCACACGGTCTGATCTTCAGCTGAGGAGTCGAACATGCTTGAAACCTTGTCTTTGATGGGTATGGGCTTTGTTCATGCCATTACCCCAATTAATCTCTTGGCCATGTTCGCCTCGACAGCGCTCGGTGTCGCCATTGGCTGTCTACCGGGGCTCTCTGCCGCAATGGGCGTTGCGTTGTTGCTGCCCGTCACCTTCGGCATGGACCCTGCCACAGGCCTCATTGTGCTTGGGGGTATTTACTGCGGCGCCATTTTTGGTGGTTCCATCTCGGCAATTTTGATTCATACGCCAGGCACCCCCGCTTCGGCGGCTACCGCCATCGAAGGCTATCAACTCACGCTCAAAGGTCAGGCTGCAAAAGCGCTTTCCGTTGCCTGCATCGCGAGCTTTGTTGGCGGCCTGCTGAGCTGCATCTCGCTGTACTTCCTCTCGCCAGTGCTCGCCGAAATTGCCCTGCAATTCAAGAGCCCCGAATACTTCTGGCTCTCGATTTTTGGACTCACCGTGATAGCGGGCGTCAGCTCCAAGTCATTGCTCAAGGGCTTGATTTCTGGTGTTTTGGGGCTGCTTATTTCCACGATCGGCATGGATCCCATGGAAGGGGTCGAGCGCTTTATGTTTGGACAGAGCACGCTTTACAACGGCGTGGACGTGACCTGTGCGCTCATCGGGCTCTTTTCCATGTCTCAGGTGCTCATTCTTGCGGAAGAACGTATCGTGCAACGCGATCGCGCGGTGAAATTCAAGGATCGTCTTGGTATCTCTGGCGCGGAATTCAAGCGGCTCACCCCAACCATGATCCGTTCTTGGATTATCGGCAACATCATCGGCATTCTGCCTGGCGCGGGGGCTTCGATTGCGTGCTTTATGGGTTACAACGAAGCACGGCGCTTCTCTAAACACAAAGAGGAGTTTGGCAACGGCTCGATCGAAGGGGTCGCTGGCTCTGAAGCTGCCAACAATGCGGTCACGGGCGGTTCTCTGATCCCGACGCTTACGCTCGGTATCCCTGGCGAGAGTGTCACCGCTGTGCTGATGGGCGGGCTCATTATTCACGGTCTGCAACCCGGCCCTGAGCTCTTTACCACGCACGCAGGCATGACCTATACGTTCTTTGCTGGCTTTGTGCTCGTGCAGTTCATGATGCTCGCTATTGGCATGCTCGGCTGCCGTGGTTTTGCTCAAATCGCTCGTATCTCGGATGCTATTCTCATCCCCTCGATCTTCATTCTCTGTGTCGTGGGCTCGTACGCGATTCACAATAACTTCGTCGAAGTCATCATCATGCTCATTTTCGGCGTCATCGGGTATTTGGTTCGCAAGTTTGGCCTCAATGCCGCTGCCATTGTGCTCGGCCTGATCCTCGGACCGATCGGTGAGAATGGGCTGCGCCGCTCGCTCTTGCTCTCTGACGGCGACTGGAGCATTCTCTTTTCGACCCCCGTCTGCTGGATCATGATTGTGCTGTGCGTGCTCGGCGTGCTGAGCCCGCTACTGATGGAGCGTTGGGAGAAGCGCCTCCAGTCAGAGAAATAGTCTCTTTTGGCGCGCTCTCGCAGAGCGCTCACGCCTGACTGCAACGCCTCACCTTGTGTGAGGCGTTGTGTTTTGGGCGACGGTAACCCAATTTAGCATCCAAGTTGTTCTAGGGTGACAAGCGCGAGAGGGTTTTCCCTAATTCGAAGCGAATACCTCCCGTTGCCTTGTTGACAGCCCATCTTGAGATGCTCATCATGGCGATATATCGCACCTTCTATATAATGGTGCGGTATTTCTCCTAATCACTTAGGTGGAGAGTCCTGCCACGCGCACTGGCTCGAACCATTTTTTCTGCCAACAAAAGTAAGGAATGATCGTTATGCAAAAGAAGCTTTTTGCGTTGTTTGCCGCAGCCGCTTTGTCGATGCCGATGATGGCATCCGCATGGGCCCCGACGGGCGACGTCACCGTCATCGTCGCCTATAAGGCCGGCTCCGGCACCGACACTGGTGCGCGTTTACTCGCCTCGGAAGCTGAAAAATACGTCGGCAAGACGCTCATCATCAACAACCTGCCTGGTGCGGATGGCAAGATCGGCTGGACTGAGCTCGTCAAAGCAAAACCCGATGGACAGACCATTGGTTTTATCAACTTGCCGACCTTCACAACGCTGGCTACGATGCCCAACGCGCCATTTACTACGGCCAAGATTGTTCCGATTGTCAATCACTTGACCGAAACGGGCGTGGTGGTTGTACGAGCTGACTCTCCCTACAAGACGCTCAAAGATCTCGTGGAAGCCGCCAAGGCTAACCCGAATCTGAAGGCTTCAACTAACGGTCGCAAGGCCTCCAACCACACCGCCGCAGAGCTCTTTGCAAAATCCGCGGGCTTCAAGTACAAGGCTATCCCCTATGGCGGTACGGCTGACCAGTTGCTGCGCTTGCGTCAGGGGGAAGTAGACTTCTCTTGCGCTAAGGTAGCTGACGTCGCGAATTTCATCAGCGGTTCTGATGCTCAGTTCCGTGTGCTCGGTGTCTTCAGCCCGAAGCGCCTTGCTGAACTGCCTGATGTTCCGACGCTCGGTGAGTTGGGCTACTACAAGGAATGGTATGGTTCGGCTCGCGCCATCGTGGCGCCAGCGGGTACGCCTGACGACGTCATCCAGTTCTATGTCGAGGCGTTCAAGAAGACCATGACGGATCCAGCTAATATCGAAGCCCACCAGAAAGCTGGCCTCTCCATGGACTTCATGGACAATAAGCAGCTCGGCGAACTCATCAAGCAGCAGGAAGTGTTTGCTCGCGATACCGTAGCCAAGCTTTTTGACTAAAACGCAGACTTAACGCGGGCGAGACGGATCAACAACACTCGCCCCGTTATACTGCTCTCTAAAGCGCACTGTGCCCAGCCAAGACCTTCTTAGCTGGGCACAGGCTTATTAACGACTCAGAAAGCGTAACGCGCTTTGCCTGCAAGAGGCAGTGCGTCAGTCTGCCTTGTAGTGCGCAAGCCACTCAATCGTCTTAGGATCATCGTGATCAAGGAAGAGGCTTTTACCCAAGTCGAGAGCACCGAGACGCGCCATCTCCTCAGCTGAGAGCGAAAAATCGAAAACCTGCAGGTTCTCAGTAATTCGCTCTGCATGAACGGACTTAGGAATCACGACGACGCCACGCTCAATCAGAAAGCGCAAAGCAACTTGCGCAACGCTCTTGCCATGGGTACGGGCAATCTCAGCCATGACAGGATTTTGGAAGAAATTATTCCGCCCCTCCGCAAAAGGCCCCCAACTTTCAATCTGCACGCCCTTTTCCTGCATATAGGCAACGGCCGCCGTTTGCTGGCAGAACACATGGGTCTCAACCTGATTAACCGCAGGAACAACATCCGTAAAGCTAATGAGATCGGCCAAGCGACCCGCAGAGAAGTTCGACACACCAATTGCACGAATATCACCCGCCTGCATCAAGCGGTTCATGGCGCGCCACGCGCCATAGACATCATTGAAAGGCTGATGGATGAGGTAGAGATCCAAATAGTCGAGTCCCAAGCGGCGCATCGACGCTGCAAACGCCTCAGGTGCTTTAGCCTCCGTGGTGTGCGTAATCCAGAGTTTGGTCGTGATGAAGAACTCCTCACGCGGCACGCCCGATTCGCGAATTGCTTCACCGACCACCGCCTCGTTGCCATAGGCTTGAGCGGTATCGATCAAGCGATAGCCTGCTTCGATCGCAGCAAGCAAAGCACGGCGGGTTTCAGCGGGATCCGTCATCTGGTAAACACCAAAGCCGAGTTGAGGCATCTGTACGCCATTGTTAAGTTTCACCGATTGCACAGTCGAACTCCTTTTCAATGAGATTTTTGGTGTGCTCTCAGTCTAGCGGTCGTCGCACAGCAGCAGTTGCTGAAAAGTACCGCACCCTTGCCTGATTCTCTCCTTTTGTTGTCCCGAAAAAGAAAATAGGCTGGGAAACGGATGTGTTTCACCAGCCTCATGGAATCGATGTGCTACGCACAAACGGTCTTAGACCGTCATGATTTCCTTATCTTTCTCAGCGACAACCTTATCGATTTCTGCGATGTACTTGTCGGTAACCTTCTGAACTTCGTCTTTGGCGCGGCGTTCTTCGTCTTCGCTAATTTCCTTTTCCTTGCAGAGGTGCTCAATGCTCGTATTGGCTTCACGGCGAAGGTTACGCACGGCCACCTTGGCATCTTCACCCAAGCTACGAACCACCTTGGTGAGTTCGCGACGGCGCTCTTCGGTGAGCGGCGGCAAAGGCAGACGAATCACATCACCGTTGGTGGCAGGGTTAAGACCCAAATCCGACTCACGAATGGCCTTTTCAATGACGGGGACCATCTTCTTTTCCCACGGCTGCACCGTAAGCGTACGAGCATCCGCCACTCCAAGCTGCGCAACCTGAGAGAGCGGCGTCATCGCGCCGTAATAGTCAACGTGGATATGGTCAAGCAGGCCCGTGGAAGCACGGCCCGTACGAATCTTCGTAAAACCTTCGCGGGTGTTTTCAACCGTACGCGTCATCTTGTGCTGCAGCTGGCTGATGATTTCAGAAACTGTCATTGTGTACTCCGGATTTGAAGGGGGCGCAACAGAAAGCAGCTGTGACGCCACTCGCTCTAGCATCCCTCTCAATTGAAATTCTTCCACATTACACAGCTCAGCGCTGCCCACTGTGGCAGTCCTGAGCGGCGTGGATAATCCTTTTATTTTAGCGGGAAAAGGTGCCTTAGGAATGAACGAGCGTACCCTCGTTTTCACCTAGGACCACGCGACGCAAGGCGCCCTTTTTATTGATATTAAACACCTTGATCGGGAGGCGCTGCTCGCGGCAAAGCGCAAAGGCCGTCGCATCCATCACCTTGAGGTTGGCGTGCAGGGCCTGATCAAACGTCAACTGGTCAAACATTGTGGCGTTCGGGTCGAGCTTCGGATCCGCGGTATAAATACCATCAACCTTCGTGGCCTTGAGCACAATCTGTGCGCCGATTTCTGCACCACGCAACGCGGCCGTGGTGTCCGTCGTCATAAAGGGATTACCCGTGCCCGCGGCGAAAATCACCACGCGGCCAAGGCGCAAGTGACGCAGCGCTTTGCCACGGATATAGGGCTCAGCCACCTGCTCGATATGCAACGCGCTCTGTACACGGGCCTCAACACCGTTATTGCGGCATGCATCCTGCAGTGCCATGGCGTTCATCACCGTTGCGAGCATCCCCATGTAGTCACCCGTAGCACGGTCCATACCCGTGGCGCCGAGCGCCACACCGCGGAAAATATTCCCGCCGCCCACAACAATGCCAACCTGAACGCCGAGTTCAACGACGCTCTTAATTTCCTCGACCATACGTGCGAGCACATCACGATTGATCCCGAAGTGATCTTCGCCCATGAGAGCCTCGCCCGAGAGTTTGAGCAAAATGCGTTGATACACCGGCTTGGCCATTTCAGTTGTTTCTTGCATTGATGATTCTCCGCTTTTCAGAGCCTACAGGGTGCGGCAGTCACTAGCGCCGCGCCACGCCAAAATTCCGTCCATTATATAGAATCCTCAGCACTTTCACCTAGTATTTCTCAGGCGACTTTTTCGCAGAATCTGCCGCCCGAGCTATCTTTCTCAACGTCTATCGTTACACGCACTGAGCGCAGGCGGCACCTGCGCCAAAAGGCCTAGAAACAAAAAAGGAAGCATCAGTAACGAGCTTCCTTTTCTTACGTCAGAGCGTCTGCGCCAAAGAATCTCTAAGGACAGCAGGCGCTCTATAGCGCGGTGGTGTCAAGCGCCAATTAGGCGTTCTTAGCAGCAGCGACCTGAGCAGCCACTTCGGCAGCAAAGTCGTCGTTGCGCTTTTCAAGACCTTCACCCACCACATAGAGCACGTAGCCAGCCACTTCAGCCTTATGGGACTTGAGCAACTGAGCGATCGTGGTCTTGTCGTCCTTAACGAAAGGCTGATTGAGCAGCGTCACTTCCTTGAGGAACTTCGCCACGGAACCATCCGCAATGCGATCGAGCATCGCTTCGGGCTTGCCAGCTTCGCGAGCCTTTTCTAGCGCGATACGACGTTCGCTAGCGATCGCTTCAGGATCAACACCACTCTCATCGAGCGCCTTCGGCTTGGAGGCGGCGATGTGCATGGCGAGGTCATAGGAGAGTTCGTCATCGGCACCAATCGTATCGACGATCACACCAATCTTGGAGCCATGGACGTAGGAGTTGAGAAGGCCCTTGGCTTCAACACGTTCGAAGCGGCGGAACGTCATATTTTCGCCGATCTTACCCACGAGCGCGGTACGCACTTCTTCGAGGGTCTTGTCACCGAGCTTGCAGGCACCGAGCGCAGCCACATCAGCGGGGTTCTGTTCAACCACGAGACGCACAGCGTCCTTGGCCATCTGAATGAACTCAGGGTTCTTCGCCACGAAGTCGGTTTCGGAGTTGACTTCGAGCAGAGCACCGACCTTGCGGTCTTCAGAGAGGTGCACCACCACGACGCCTTCGGCCGTGATGCGGGCGGCTGCCTTGGTGGCTTTGTTGCCGAGCTTAACGCGAAGGATCTCTTCAGCCTTGGCCATATCGCCATCGGCTTCCGTCAGAGCCTTCTTGCATTCCATCATCGGGGCGTCGGTCTTGACGCGCAATTCCTTGACCATAGCAGCGCTAATAACAGCCATGTTCAATCTCCTAAAAATGTGAGTAGAGAAACGAAAACGTGCTCACTCTTGCTAGCAAGCGTCTAAACACCCGCTGCAGCCTCAGCACGAGGCTTGAGTCAGCGTACCTTACCCAATCGACCGTGCCTCACGCTTTTTTGCAGAGGCCGCCCCAAACTAGGGATTGTCCTGGGAGGCATATAAGAAATCTGGCAGCACCGCCATCGTCGCTTACGCATGGATGGTGCGGTGCTTGATAAGAAAAAGGGGACTGACGTGCTGTCGGCCCCCCTTTTCCGCTCACGCTACAGGCGGCTGCTGTGCTTTGACGTTGCAGAGCAGATGCCTGTCTCGTGATCAAGGCGCGGTGCGCTCTGAGCACTCAGAGCGCGAGGCGCCTTCATTGACTGAGTTGACTCTCAGCGCTCGAAAATCAGGCAGCCGGCGTTTCGTCTTCAGCCGATTCCTCGACTTCAACGAATTCCTCTTCCTTGGCAGCTTCAACGACTTCCGTCTGGCTGTCAGCACGGCCAGCGAGGATCGCGTCAGCAATACCCTTGGCGTAGATGGCAACAGCCTTGGCAGCGTCGTCATTGCCAGGGATCACGTAGTCAACGCCTTCAGGATTGTGGTTCGTGTCCACAACAGCGATGACAGGAATACCAAGCTTGTTAGCTTCCTGAATGGCAATCTTGTGGTAGCCAACGTCGATGATGAAGAGCGCATCGGGCAGGCCATTCATTTCCTTGATGCCGCCGATGGACTTGTTCATCTTTTCGATGGCGCGTTCAAAGTCGAGCGCTTCCTTCTTCGTCAGGTTGGCGGCCGTACCGTCTTCAACCTGCTGTTCCATGTCCTTGAGGCGCTTGATCGTGCCACGGACGGTCTTGAAGTTGGTAAGCGTGCCACCGAGCCAACGCTGGTCGACGTAGGGGCAGCCCGCACGCTGAGCTTCAGCGGCGATGATTTCGCGGCCACCGCGCTTGGTGTCCACAAAGAGCACATTGCCACCCTGCGCAGCGAGGCGACGGATGAACTTGCAGGCTTCTTCAAAATTGGCAACCGTCTTTTCGAGGTTGATGATGTGAATCTTGTTGCGGGCGCCAAAGATGTACTTGCCCATCTTCGGGTTCCAGAAACGGGTCTGGTGACCGAAATGGCAACCAGCTTCAAGCATTTCACGCATGCTGACCATGAGAATTCTCCAAGGTTTAAAGTCTGACACGCCCTTTGGGAACCCCGTCAATGGGAGGCACCTCGGTTTGAGGACGTGCGCGGATTATCTTGGGGCCGACTAAGGTCTCCCAAGTTGGTTGATAAGGTGAACGTCCTGCAAGAGGCAGAAAGCTCACAGCTCAAAGCGCACGATTATACGGAGAGCGTAAGCTCAACGCAAGCCCGAGTGCCGTTTTTTCCATCAACTTCTAACAAACTGCGCAGAGCGGCTCGCACAAAAAATGCTGACTTTCTTGCTCGGAAGCGCAGAGAGCACTGTGCTAAGATCAACGAAATCCGCACGGAGCGCGGTTCGCTCCGAGTCTTAGCGGGTTAGCAAACGGCGCGACAATCACGACGCAGAGTCCATACGCTCAACGCGCTATTGCTAGTCTCCCCTTAGGGCGCTTCTTCTTTTCAGAGTGCCGCCCCAAGCACTACAGACACGGCCCGCCACCGTTGAAATTTTTAAGATAAACATGGCTATTTCTATCAAAACCCCCGAGGATATTGCTGGGCTACGCGTCGCAGGGCGCCTCGCTGGCGAACTCCTTGACTATCTGACGCCGTTCGTCAAGCCGGGCATTAGCACGGCTGAGCTCGATAAACTCGCCTATGACTACACCCTCTCTCAGGGCTGCATTCCTGCCTGCCTCGGCTACACGCCACCAGGGATGACCCCCTACCCCGCGACGACCTGCATCTCAATTAATCATGTGGTCTGCCATGGGATTCCGAGCGAGAAAAAACTCAAGGATGGCGATATCGTCAATATTGATGTCACGAGCATCAAGGACGGCTACCACGGGGATACATCTCGTATGTTCGTGGTTGGCAAGCCCACCATTGCAGGCGCTCGCATGGCCGATCTCGCTTTCAAAGCAATGTGGGCCGGTATTGACGCGGTTCGTCCTGGCGGACACTTCAATGACATTGGCGTCGCTATTCAGGCGTTTGCTGACGAGCACGGCATCTCGGTGGTGCGTGACTACGGCGGACACGGCATTGGACGCGTTTTTCATGAAGACCCCCACGTCAACCACTTCCCCGTGCACACGCCGACACCAGAATTCAAACCAGGCATGGTCTTTACGGTCGAGCCGATGGTGAACGCAGGGCGCTGGGGCGTGACAATGCTCAAGGACGGTTGGACCGTCGTCACCAAGGACCATTCGCTCTCTGCGCAATGGGAGCACATGGTGCTCGTAACCGAGACGGGCTACGACATTTTGACGGTGAGTAAAGGCACACAGGCGCCGCCCGATTTTGTGAAGGGCTGGAAGTTACCCGAAAACCGTTAAAGCACCGCGAGCTAACGTCACGCTCTTTGCTACGCAGACGTTTTCCTCGGCAGAGGCCGCACGCTCTCTTGGCGTTTGCGGCCTCTTTGTCAACCACTTCGTTCTGAGTCGCTCAAAACCTAGAAATCACAATGAAAAACTGTCTACAAATCATTGCAGCACGCTACCGGCATGCGCCAGGAAACCCATCGCGCCAACGTGCTTCCAATTTTGACTGGCAAGGTTCTGTCGACGCGCCAAGCGCTCACAGCGCGCGCATCCTTGTGACGAATCTGAGCGACATGACGACCCTGCCCTTTGAGGAACACGAGAACTTCGCGCAAGTAAAGCAACCCTCATTCGCAGCACAGACAAGCCCATCGGTCGGGGGGCACGAAACAAACAGCAACCTTACCCACGGCACGATGCCGCAAGACGATGGGCAGAGCCCTGACCCACTTGCTAGGGCTGCGCTTCTCATTTTTCATGCCGACACCGCACCGCTTCTGCTCGGACTAGTGAAAGCGCAAACCATCATTGCGCACGATGCGCGGGTGACACTCGACGTGATCAAGCGGGCAGAAGATGATTCAACAGAGACTTGGCACCTCTGCTTTGCTGCGCAATACGACACAAACGACGCCAACTTTGAGCGCTGTTGGCATCAGGGTCCCTTTGTCGCAAGCTACAAGCGCGCCAAAACGGCTTCTGAGACCAAACTCAAGCTGCCAAGCGTTGACACGCATGCTGATACCCTTCTTTGGCAGTGGCTTTGTGAAGATGAGCGCGTCGCACTGCGCTTTGATCTAGGCGAAAACGTACTGATCTTCGCAAAAAATACTACCCTACTCTAGGCAGTTTTAGTTAGAATCGGGAGAAGTCCTCAAGAAGTCTCCGCACTCCGAACTCAGCGCAGCCCCTTGGCTGCTTTGCGTTGGGAGTTCGTCCCATCGGCCCTGTTATCTCTGAAGACATTTTTTGATGAACGAGCAAACGCATTACTTCCGCCCGGTAGTGGTCATCCCCGTTTTCAACCACCCCAATACAGTCAAGGATATCGTTGACGCCATTGTCAAGCTGAAACTCCCCGTTATCCTTGTTGACGACGGTTCCAACACCGAGACGCATGAAGCCTGCGAAACTTGCTCGTGCGAACTCGTCACGGTCATCCACCGTAAGACCAACGGCGGCAAGGGTGCTGCGCTCATGACGGGCATTCAAGCGGCCGCCATCGCGGACTTCTCGCACTTCATCACGATCGATCCCGACGGACAGATGGATCCTGAAGCCATTCCTGCCATGCTCAAGCTCGCGCGACGCAATCCCGACAAGGTGATCTGTGGCTACAACACCAACACAGCGGCCTACTCGACGGCTCGCCGTGCCCTGCGTCGCCTCAGTAACGGCATTGCGAATCTCAACGCGCTCACGCTCTCGATCGAAGACGCACACTGCGGCTTCCGTCTTTACCCCGTCGCTCCCGTCTGCCAGTTGCTCGCCCGCATAAAACCGGGGCGACATATGCAGTTTGATGCGGAAATTCTTATACGCCTGCTTTGGCTCGGCGTACGCGTGCTCAACGTTCCCATATCGTTGCGTACACCACACGACAACATTAGCCACTACTCCCACTTCACCGATAACGCTTGCATCACTTGGATGCATCTGCACCTCTTTCTCACCCTGCTCACACGTCTGCCGCTAGTTGCCTTTGCTCGTTGGACAGGCTGGCATGCGGCACCGCAACTCCAGCTCCACAGCCAAGCTGCGCGCAACATCTCAAGCAAACCATAGGCTCGGCTTTGCGCCATCAAAACGCGAAAGGCGTCTACACGACGGCACTGTGCGTTCTGCGGCTTAGCAGAGCCCACGACCGCTATACTTGTTTTAACGGCGTGTGCGTACTATCTGCGCGCGCCTCACTATGTATAGAGAGATTCTCGAGGAGCTCAGGGTGAAAAAGAACGTCCCGTCCCCGATTGCCGAAGCCTTTCAGGCGCATCGTGCGAAACTTGCGCAACAATACCTTGCCGAGCGAAACGCTGATCAATATCTGCTCGCGCACAGTCATGCGCTCGATGAAGCGCTACGCGCGCTCTGCGAGCGTGAGCAACTGCCCGCGAAAGATCTTGCGCTCATTGCCGTGGGGGGCTACGGCCGTAATGAGCTCTTTCCCTACTCAGACATCGATGTTCTCGTTCTCACGGCGGATAGCCGCACAGGCGACAAAGCTTTTCAGGAGCGCGTCAGCGCTTTTGTGACCGCGCTCTGGGAGCTAGGGCTCTCTGTGGGAGCGAGCGTGCGAAATGAAACGGAATTTCTCGAAGAGGCCATTAACGATGTTTCCGTCGCGACCACTTATCTCGAGAGTCGCTTACTTTGGGGAGAGCAGCCGCTTTGGGAAGCCGCGCGAGCCGATTTTTTTGAGGATCTCGACGCAGCGAAGTTCTATCGCGACAAAATGCTCGAGCTCGCGCGCCGCCATCACCGCTTCGAAGACTCACCCTACGCGCTCGAACCCAATCTCAAGGAGAGCCCTGGGGGGCTAAGGGATTTGCAGGTATTTCTCTGGTGCGCGCAGGCCGCGGGCCTAGCCAACAATGTTGAAGGCATGGCAGCCGCTGGGCTCATTACGGACCGCGAAATGCACGCGCTCAAAACCGCTTGGTGGAATCTCAAACAGTGGCGCATTGCGCTACACCTGCTCACGGCACGCCATGAGGATCGTCTCATCTTCGATGTCCAAGAAGAGCTTGCCAAGACACTAGGCTATGATGCCACGGAGCTCATGCGTGCCTCTGAGGCGTTTATGAAACGCTACTACCTCAATGCGCGTAGCGTGGTGCAACTCTCTGTCATTCAACTACAGACGCTCGCCGATAAACTACTCGGAGCGCTCGTAGCTGAGCCCACTCCGACAGACGATCCCGCCTTTGTCATGCGCGGGGATGAATTAGATATCGTCGATGAGCACGTCTACAAGCGTGATCCTGGCGCCATCCTGCGCACGTTCTACCAGTATTACCGCCGTTCTGACACGGGACGCTACGCCACGAGGCTACTTCGCGCGCTCTGGCACGCCGTGCCCAATATCGATGCATCCTTCCGAAACGACCCCACCAATCAGCGCGTCTTCATGCAGATTCTTACCCTCTCCAAAGGAGCCTACCATGCCCTCAAAGACATGAACATGTGGGATGTACTCGGTCGATTTCTCCCTGCGTTTCGCCCCATCGTTGGTCAGATGCAGCATGACCTCTACCATATTTTCACGGTCGACCAACATACGCTACGCGTGGTGCGCAATATCCGACGCTTTGCTCGAAGTGAGTTCGCGCACGAATACCCGCACTGCTCGCATCTGATGGCCAGCATTGAGAAGCCATGGCGTGTCGTGATTGCAGGACTCTTTCACGATATCGGCAAGGGTCAAGGCGGGCACCACGAGCTCATCGGTGCGCAACGCATGGCAGAGTTCGGTCAGACTTTTGGCTTCTCTCAAGCGGATATCGACTTTATGGTCTTTCTTGTGCGCAACCACCTGCTCATGAGTCAGGTAGCACAGCGCCAGGACATCTCCGACCCAGAGGTCGTACGACGTTTTGTTGAGCGTGTGGGCGACAAAAGCCGTCTTGACGCCCTCTACCTTTTGACAGTGGCTGATATTCGCGCCACAAGTCCTAAAGTGTGGACGCCTTGGAAAGGCCAACTGCTTGAGCGTCTCTATCTCAGTGCCTCAGACATGATGAGCGGGGCACGTAGCTCAGATCAAGCCATGCAAACGCGACTTGCGCTTGCACGCAGCACCATCATTCAGACGCTCCCCGAAGCCGAGCTCGATGCCTTCTGGCAAGAACTCGATGTGGTGTACTTCATGCGACACAGCTCCGAGGAAATCATCTGGCACGCGATCTCGCTTGCCGCCCATCGCAACACGCCTGTACCCATTGTGCGCTGTGAAGAACAAAGCGGCAAAAGCGGTTATCTCGTCCTTCTGTACATGCCTGACAGAAAAGGACTTTTTCTGCGAGCAGTCGCCTGCCTTGCCAAACTAGGACTCTCGATTGTCGATACACGTGTGCACACAACCAAGCACGGTTGGGCGCTTGACACGTTCCTTGTAGCTGATCGTTTTGAGCGCTACACACTCGAGCGCTTACGCGAGCGACTTGCGAAAGATTTAGCCGCGGCGGTTGTCGCAGAGGGCGCCTTGCCGCCAGCATCACAAGGCAAGCTCTCGCGACGCTCGCAGCACTTTCCTCTACGCCCAAATGTCAACCTCGCCCCCGATGAACGTGGTGCAGCCTGGCTCTTAAATATTGTTTGTACTGACCGCCCAGGGCTACTCTATTCTATTTTCCGCGTGCTCTACGACTATGGCATTAACCTGCAGACCGCAAAAATCGCCACGCTTGGCGAGCGCGTCGAAGACGTCTTTCTCATAGACTCCCCTGCGCTCAATGACGAGCGCACGGTGCTTGCCCTAGAGGCAGACCTGCTTGAAGCGCTCGCGGTCCCTGCTAATAAACCGAGTCGCATGGCCTTCTAGGCGCACGGCGCACAAAGTAAAACTGGCGTTGCCGCGAGGAGCGCTTTGCGCCCAGACGTCAACGCCTTTGCCATTCGCAACCTCCGCTCAACTAAGTCTCACGGTTACGCTTACCGCCCTCTTTACGAGCGCTCGAAGCGTGATTGGCGCGACTCGGCTGCGAGCCCTCTTCACGCTTTTGGCGGTGGTGCCGTGCACGGCGCGTCGGTACACCCACATTACGTGTATTGAGTTTGGGAAGCTCATCGACGCCACGCCCACCCAAAGCGCGAACTTGGGCATTGAGTTGCTCGATGACCGCATTTTGCTCACCCGTGACGCGCGCTAGCTCTTTGATGGCCACGATATAAGGATCGACCTCGTCCTTGTCAACAGCGTAAGCTTCAAACTTGGGCTTTTCTTCCATCTCGCGCTTAGTCTGTCCTACCACGCGTCCTGGAACCCCCACCACGGTCTGACCGGCTTCAACAGCCTTTAGCACAACCGCATTCGAACCGATACGAGCATTGTCGCCCACAGTAAACGCGCCCAATACCTGCGCACCCGCTCCGACAATAACGCCGCGCCCGAGGGTGGGATGGCGCTTGGTGCCCTCGATAAGAGTCGTACCACCAAGCGTAACACCATGGTAAAGCGTACAGTCGTCGCCCACTTCAGCCGTCTCACCAATCACCACGCCCATGCCATGGTCAATAAAGACACGGCGACCGATACGCGCGCCAGGGTGAATTTCAATGCCCGTGAGAAAGCGGCCTACGTGCGAAATGAAACGTGCGAAAGAACACCACCCCTGTAACCAACACCAGCTCGCCACTTGATGAATCAACACAGCATGAAACCCTGGATAGGAGAAAATTACCTCCCACTTGGAACGGGCTGCAGGGTCCCGAGTCATGATGGTTTCAATGAGTTCTTTTGCACGCTCAAACATAGCTTTTCTTCTCTCAGTCGATTGATGTGTTCCGGCGGCGCATCACCCAAGCGGGGAGCGCACAGAACTGGGTCCTTAAGGATTGTGGCAGAAATCATCACTCTTGTGCAGGTTTTTTTCTTGCTCGGTGGGCGCTGGTGCTGCCTTTTTCTTACTGCCAGCGCGCTGAGCCTTAGGGCGGATGATGGCAGAGCAGATCCCGCGCAGTAAATCGACTTCCGTTTGCGTGAGTCCACTGCGCGTGAAGAGTTTTCGAGTCATGGGCATCAGAAACTTGGGATTGGCTGGATCATGCACGCCGCAGGCGATCATGGCCTGCTCCCAGTGCTGGTAAAACCCTTCGATCGCCTCCACGCTAGCAGGGGGCTCCTGCTCAAAACGGCGCTGCCAATCGTAGAGCGAGCGCCCGCTCTCTTCTAGCATCGTCTGATGCATCTCGTAAGCAGTGATCTGCACGGCCTGCGCCAAGTTGAGGCTCGGGCTCTCAGGGTCACAGGCAATCGCAATGCAACCTTGACAGGCCATCACTTCTTCATTAGTGAGACCACTACGCTCTGTACCAAAGACAAAAGCGATATCACCAGGCTCTTGATTGAGCCAGTCAAGCGAGGCATGTGTTGCCTGACGCAGGGGTGTCAGCGGGGCACCAAACTCTCGCTCATACCCAGTGAGTGCCCAAGCGTAGGTCACCCCTTCGAGCGCCTCTGCAAGCGTCGCATGGGAGCGAGATGCCGCCAGCACGTCAGCGCTACTTGTTGCATAGGCAAGCGCTTCCTCATGGGTACGGTAGTCTGACTCACGGGGATTGACAACGCGCAAATCGCGAAAGCCCATGGTCTTGATTGCTCGTGCAGCGGAGCCAATATTGCCAGGATGGCCTGGTTCACAAAGGACGAAGCGGATACGTGCCGCGCAGCTTTCGCTAGACATGGTTGTTTTTCCCCATAATGAATTGGTACTGTCGCGTGCCCACATTCTATACGTTTACCTAAAAGAGAGGATGTGGCACGCCGTCAGCGCAAGCGAAAAAGAGCGTCACACTTTTCTGCCAGCACGCAGTGAGTTCGGCTAAAATACCCGCTTTCTTTAAGTCGAGCGGCCGCATAAAGTGTGCTGAGCCCACATGCAGTGCTCACAGCCCGCTCGTCTGCTCAAACCCAAGAATTCTCATATCCACGCATTTACACACCTATGCCCTCTCCATACCTTTCCGTTGCGATCAAGGCGGCCCGCTCGGCCGGCGCTGAAATCTCCCGCGCTGCTGCTCATATCGATGAGCTTCAGATCGAAAACAAAGCCGTCAACGACTTTGTGACCAATGCCGATCGTGCAGCGGAGGCTGTTATCCTCGAGACCCTGCAGCAGGCCTACCCCAATCACGCCATTCTCACGGAAGAAGCTGGCCGTATCGGCCCCAAGCAGAGCGACTACCTCTGGATCGTTGATCCCATTGACGGTACGCTCAACTTTATGCACGGTGTGCCGCAGTATGCGGTTTCCATCGCGCTTGCTTACCGAGGGGAAGTGGTTCTCGGGGTCATTTATGACGTGGCTAAAAATGAACTCTTTCATGCCATCAAGGGCGAGGGCGCGTTCCTCGACAATCGTCGCATCCGTGTCTCTGGCTTGATGGACATGAACCGTGCGCTCATTGGCACGGGCTTCCCCTTCCGCCGTGGCGACAACTTCAAAAAGTACATGCTGAGCTTTATGCGTGTTGCGGAACGTACAGCGGGTATCCGCCGCCCTGGTTCCGCTGCGCTCGACCTAGCGTGGGTAGCCGCTGGTCGCTACGACGGCTTCTGGGAATCAAACCTTCAACAGTGGGATATTGCCGCAGGTGGCTTGATGGTCCTTGAGGCGGGCGGTTTGATTACGGACCTCTCTGGGCAGGAAGCTTGGCTCACCAAGGGGCAAGTCTGTGCCGGCACCCCGAAAATCTTTGCGCAGCTATTGCCGCTTGTTGGAGAACTTACTCCCAACGAAGTGAGCGCAGCTTAATCGCATCAGACCCCTGCGAGAGAAAGTACACCCGTACGCCAGCACAACCACTACAATGGAAACCGGACCGCTAACGGCAAGCATCCTACGCTGCCCAAGGTGCGTTCGGTTTTCTTTTTTAGAGCGAAGCGCACCTTGGGACAGCTGAGCTAGGATAGCACCTCAGCGCCCGTTAGCTCTACCCTCACGAGGGTGCGCATAAAGCCACAAGTGTGTGCCGCCCGACATTCACCTAGACGCCCGAATTCAACATGACGCAAACCACGACCGATCTCTCAGACATGGATCTCAACGATTTCACCCCCGCCATGCGGCAGTTTGTTGACGTCAAGCAGCGCTATCCCAACACGCTCGTGCTATTTCGCATGGGGGACTTCTACGAGACTTTTTTTGACGATGCTGCCAAGGCTAACCGTTTGATCGGCATTACCCTCACCAAACGTGGAAAGCTCAAAAATGGTGAGCCCATTCCGATGGCTGGCATTCCTGCCGTCTCGCTCGAGCAGTACATCGCTCGACTCGTTCGGCTCGGTGAATCGGTCGTCATCGCTGAGCAGATCGGCACCCCTGGTAAGGGACTTATGCAGCGGCGCATCTCCCGCATCATTACCCCTGGCACGCTCACAGAGAGCACCCTGCTTCCAGAAAAAGACGATGCCATTTTGATGGCGGCTGCGCCCCTAGGTGCTCGAGGCGCCACGCAGTGGGGACTGGTATGGCTCACTCTCAGCAACGGGCGTTTTTTTGCCACACGCGTTGATGCGGCCTCAATTTCGAGCGAAATTGCCCGTATCTCTCCGAGCGAAATCCTTGTGCAAGAGGCGCAACGCGATCTCTGGCGCGAAACCTATCCAGAGCTCACTATCACCACCATGCCCGCGTGGCACTTCGACGCCGAGCACGGTAAAGAAGCGCTCAAAAAACTCTACCAAGTCGAGAGCTTAGCGGCGTTTGCGCTTGAGGGAGAAAACGCAGTACTCGCAGCAGCCAACGCACTCCTTGACTATACAAGCGAAACGCAAGTCGACATGATGCCCTTTATTGAGCCCTTGAAGCTTCTGAAGCCAGAGGACACGATCATCATCGACCCCGCAAGTCGGCGCAACCTCGAAATCAGCCACAGCTTGCGTAGTGAGTCGCAGGGCCCCACGCTCTTTTCCGTGCTTGATCATTGTTGCACGGGCATGGGTAGCCGCACACTCAAGCGCTGGCTCAACGAGCCCCTGCGCGACCGACAAAGCGCAGAGGCTCGACACGAGGCCATTGGCGGAATCTTAGCGAGTGGGAGCGATGCGCTCGAGGTACTACGCAACTCGCTTAAACAAATACCCGATATTGAACGTATTGCGAGCCGTATCGCACTCGGTAGCGTTCGCCCTAAAGAGTTGGCCGCCTTGCGTGATGCGCTACCTGCGCTCAGCATGCTCGAAGGGGCACTTGCTGCACGCCCCGAGCCCTGGTTCATCGCCCAAGCTAACGCGCTCACGTTGCCCGAACAAATTCAGGCGCTACTTGTCGAGCGACTGCTCGATGAGCCCGCGACGCTCCTGCGAGAGGGTGATGTGATTCGTTCGGGCTTTAATGCTGAGCTCGATGAATTACGGGCGCTACGCGACAACACCGGAGAGTTTCTCATGGCGCTCGAAGCGCGCGAACGTGAAAGCACGGGGCTCTCCACACTACGCGTCGAATACAACAAAGTGCATGGCTTTTATATCGAGTTGAGCAAAGTGCAAGCTAAAGATGCCCCCATGCACTACCACCGCCGGCAGACACTCAAAAACGCCGAGCGCTTCATTACACCCGAGCTCAAAGCCTACGAGGAAAAAGCCATTAGCGCAAAGGAGCGTAGCGCTGAGCTAGAGCGTGCGCTCTATGAGGCGCTCGTCGGTGAGCTAAGCCCCTATGTGCCAACGCTCATGCGTGCAGCAGCCGCCGCGGCAGAGTGCGACGCGCTACTGTCGCTTGCGCTACATGCCGCTCAGCACAACTGGGTTGCCCCTACGCTCAGTGATCGCACAGGAATCTCGATTCACGCGGGCCGTCACCCTGTCGTTGAAACGACCTTAGAAACCTATGTCCCTAACGACTGCGCACTCGGCGACGGACGACGTTGTCTCATCATCACGGGACCCAATATGGGCGGGAAATCGACGTATATGCGTTCTGTGGCACTCATCGTGCTACTGGCTTGGGCAGGAAGTTTTGTCCCTGCAGCGCAAGCGCAAATCGGCGGGGTGGATCGAATCCTCACGCGAATTGGCGCTTCAGACGATCTGGCTCGGGGGCTCTCGACCTTCATGGTTGAAATGACCGAGGCTGCAGGGATCCTGCATCAAGCCACAGAACGTAGCCTCGTGCTGATGGACGAAATCGGCAGAGGGACCTCTACCTTTGATGGCCTCTCGCTCGCTGCGGCCATTGCCACAGAGCTTGTCGAAGGGACAAGAAGCCTCACGCTTTTTGCCACGCACTACTTTGAGCTAACTGAACTCGCAGGCGCACTCAAAGAGGTCGCCAATGTGCATGTCTCCGCGATGGAATCCAAGAAGCGAATTGTCTTTTTGCATGAAATTTCCGAGGGTCCTGCCAACCGTAGCTACGGTATTGCTGTCGCACAACTTGCTGGTGTACCCATTCATGTCGTACGTCGTGCCCAAGCCACGCTCAATCGACTTGAGCAGCGTGAAGCGAAAAATAGCGCTCCAGAAGGCTCACTCTTTGAAGACTTTGGCCTCTTTAGTCCCCAGAGCGTTGCGCTTGAGGCAGGAGCAAGTTCAGCGTTTGCCGCCGAGCCCCGCTCCCCTTACGTTGCACCCATTGCCGAAGCGGAGCAGCCAGCACCACAACCCGATGCTGCGCTTCTTGCTGCAGGGCATTTAGCCGAGGAGATTGCCGCCTTTGATATCGACAGTCTGACACCTCGTGAAGCCCTCTCCAAGCTCTATGAGATCGCCGAAAAAGCGCGTGAGATCGGCAAAGCCAAAGGCGCCTAGCGCTCAGGTGGGTATTTGTCGACAAATTTTGTGCTTTTGTTTTAAGATTGAGCGAGGGGCAGAGCGTCTTCCGAGAAGCGCTGCCCCTGTTCCTCAACCCTCCTCAATAGACAAATGCCTCTTCATAACGATAAGACAGAAAGTGCAGAAGAGATCCTCTTTCATAAGATCCATCAGCACATTCTTGAACAAGCGAAAAACAACGGCCGTATCGATACGGAAGCGGAACTCGCTGCCCGCTTTAACATCACGCGCTACAAAGTACGCAAGGCATTGAGCGTACTGACACAGATGGGAATTATTGACCGTGCGCCCAAGCGCGGTATGACTGTCAATAACGTCGAACCCAAAAACCTCTCTGCACAGATTCAAGTGCAGATGGACATTGCCAACTTCGATATCCGTGAGTTTATCGAAGCGCGATTGCTCATTGAGGTTGACATCATTCCGCTGGCCATGCGACGCATGACGCCTGCCATGATGGGGCGACTTGAGACGGCCATTGAAGAGATCGAGCGCAACGCCCACAGCACGCGTGAAGCGGATCGTTGGGATAGAGAGTTTCACCTGCTGCTACTAGAAGCCTGCGGCAATCGTGTGCTACAGGTCTTCTCTGCCGCGCTCGTGACGTACTTTGAAAAGACCACGGAAAAACTGCCTCGCTACGATCCGCAGTTTTTCCTTGACATTGCCCAAAAAGAGCGTGAATTGCTCGCCGCTATCAAAGAGGGCGACGAGCGCAAAGCGCAGAATCTGCTTCGTAGCCAACTCTCTGAGCAGATCGTGCTACTGAGCTAAGCGCTTGCGCGAGCGTTACACCTAAAGACCACCAAGCTCCCTTGCCGTAATCGGCGTGGGAGCTTTTCGCTTTTGAGTAGCGCCTAGCGCTGCGCACATAATCGGATAGGGGTAGCAGGATGTCCTGCCAGCCCCTTCCACACCACCCACCGTA